>Ga0233431_1005425_pt1 | contig 12417 bp, 11 predicted proteins | sample SI_118_April2016_FD_179867 | JGI IMG/M metagenome (GOLD analysis project Ga0233431, IMG submission 179867) | Seawater microbial communities from Saanich Inlet, British Columbia, Canada - SI_118_April2016_200_MG | ecosystem: Environmental > Aquatic > Marine > Inlet | place: Canada: British...
TCTAATTGAGTAATAAGTACCCAGACCGAAGGCAAGACCCATAGGTATTAGTAAACTAAGAAGAGTTGCGCCAAGACCGAAAGGACCAACAATGGCACCGGTATCTAACTCCCTATAGTCAAGAAGCTTTATTTGATCAGTGAAAGGGATATCGAAGCTAGGATTTGGATTGATAAAGTGGAGGATTACAGGAAGGATTCCTATCAAAAATAAAACAGAACCAATAACAATAGCAATCTTTTTTGGATCAATGAGAATCTCCTTATCTTTCCCCATCTTTAAGGAATACATTCGTAGTTTCTGATATTTTGGAATGTTAGTTATGTCTGATTGAGAATACCCTATCGGACGTTTCGCTAACAAAGTATAGCCAAAATAAAAAACTGCCAGAGGTAAAATTATGTTGTAAACCATGGCAATATGGAACCACTTAATACCCATGAAACTTCCAATCAAAGGAAGAACAATCAAACCAAGGATAGGTAAGATTACCCCCAACATGTGAAGCATGGTCATTGGAGAACGAACTTCTTGAGCATAGTGAAGCATGCTATCATATGTCCCCTCAAGGATGACTTCCAAAGATTTCTCAAGTAAATCTATTCTTCTTTCATTTTTCCCTTCAAGCAGAGATGCTTCAATTAAGTGAAAAGATTCAACGAAAGCTAGATTGTGATCTTTCCATGTTAAAAGATAATTTTCAAGCGACTCTTGGACAGTTGCAAAACGTTTAATCTCAACATCCCAGATTATCTTTCTCAAATCAAGAGCCATAGGATTACCAACGTGTTCACCAGCAAACTTAATCGCATGCTCTAAATTTGAAGTGTGACGCATGTAGATAACAACGTACAAAATGCAAAGAACCATCTGGTTTGAAGCTTGCAATCTTCTACGTTGTGCTAAATGAATAGGATATTTTGTCAGAGGAAATAAAAGACCAACACCCATGAATAAGAACAATACAGGTACTAAAATTTGCATAGTACCAAAAAGTAAACTGATAAAAAAGAAAAGGAAGGCAAACAAGATAAAGGAAGCCATAACCAAGATGGCAAACGTGTAAGAACTGCTAGGAGTTATATTCAAATGCAAGGAATCTATCGCTTCTTGCAATTTTTCTCTCTGTTCTTTATTAGTAGGAGCAAAGTTGACAATAGAATGTGCGAAATTACACCCCCTTTCATATAAGGTATTACCCAAAAATAATGCCTCTTTCCTAAACGTATCATAATCTTTTGTGAACGTGCCGCTAGATGGTTGATCCATAGTGGATTGATACTGTCCGCCTAGCTTTGCACCATACTTATCCATGACTCGCTTAAAACGAGGATCAATTTTCACCATCTTTTTAGTTAGTTAATAGAGAAGACCATTTATTTAGGTTTTGATTTATAAAATCCTCTGTCTTGACCTTTTGGAAACAGCATCCCGTAACCAATCTTCCCATTTTTGCTTAATCATCTTTGAATCCATTTGACCAACTTCTTGAACAACTTCGTCTGTCTTTCTGTAGAACATATCATTAGCATGCAATGCGAAATCAGCCTCAAGCATCTTAGGATCTTTTGCCCTATCAGAATAATCCACTAACATCTGTTTTAACTTGCCACGTAAGACGATATTATCCCAAATTGCATCCCAATTACCAACCCATTCCTTTACATTACCACCAATACCTTTCAAGATTTCTGAATCTCCGTTAATTAAGTCAGGTGTTGGTTCCAATTTGTCAGTCTTAGCATTATACTTCATCAAATCAACAAAACCACCCTCTCTTAGAGGATCTTCTTCCCAATTTTTCCTTACTTCAGTAATCGAAACTGTTCTTCTAAACTGCTTCAACCCACTAGCAGATCTTATTGGTGCAGCCATAACAATAAGATCCGTAGCCTTAAAAGAAGTTTTTGGAACCTCTAAATCGTTCACAACCCTATCATAAACACCATAAGGACTATCACCATGAATAGTACCAGCAACAACATTTGCTGAAGCACCAATCCTCATTGCTTCATATAATGCAGATGCTTCTTTTGAACGAATCTCACCAACAATCAAAGCTGAATCTCCCAAACGTAATGATGTTCTAATTCCTTCGTCAGCTGGAACCTCTGATCCTCCCTTGACTAAAGCAGAACGAACTTTTAGAGGTTGAATATTGTAGCCTAATTTTCTCATTGCCTCTGTCGGTAATTCTAAAGTGTTATGAGCGACTATGTTGTTTGCTACGAAGCTCTCGTTTTCAGGGACAGAAAGATCGTAAACATAATCTTCTTCCGCTTCCAATATTTTTATTTCTCTTATTTTGTCCCAATAAATATCAGAGTTGACTAAGATTTTTAGTCGTGAAGAAAGTTCTGCATCTGATCCCATAATTAAACAGACATCCTGAAGCTTGTTACGACCTATATTATTATTTCTAAGAACATAATCTCTATAGTTAAATTTCCTTGAAACATTTCTCATCTTCTCCTTCAGACAAAGAGGAAGAGGAATTATATCTGAGGTGCAATGTGTAGATACCTTATTGCACAATAAATTAAGGGAATTATCTTTGTATTCTTGTAGAAGACCGATATGAATTTTGAACAATTTCCAGTCCCTTAAAGTTGAAATTGTAGAATTGTTTGTTTTGTCCGGACGAAGTTTTCCTATCCTGAGAATTATTCCAAATTGTAAAAGAAGAGTTTGTACATCATCTAATAACTTTCTGGAGCTAAGGGCCATCATAATTTCTTTTTTGCTTACATGCCCATCACCAGAAAATAATCCTTTTAAAACTGAACCAATTTGCTTCAAGGATAAATCAAAGACCCATTGAGGTATTCTTTTTGTGTAGGCGTTTCCCTTTAAAGATAATATTTCCCTGAGAAGGTATTTTAATGACCCTGAATGAATCATGAGGGAAAAATTATCAGAATGAATTTTTGTGGAAAATTTGAATCTGTTTGCAATTTTATTTACTAAATCTTGTTCTTCTTTTGAGCTAACAGACATGATTATAGAATTCTTGTCGTAACAACCATCAGCGATCCACAAACCAATAAAAGTTAATAAATCAACGTCGAGTTCAATTTCAGTAGGGATCCATTTTGAATTATGATTGAACTTCCAATTTATGCCTTTTAGCTTAGTTAAAGAAATATCCAAGGCCTCAAGATCTGATAGAATTTTTCCAGGAATTAATCCAAGTCTGAACCATTTGTTTATTTGCGCATTTTTATATCCATGATCCTTTGCTAATTGTTTAATTTCTTTTTTATGATTTTGGAGGAATTCTTTGAGATTGCCACCAGAAAAATAGGTTCTGGCCAACTTATGAGGGAAATTAAGAATATTTATCGTTTTTTTCTTCTTGTTGTTATTTTCTAATTTTCTAGGTGTGGCAATGTATGACCCGATAGAAAGATTATTTGTCTTTATTTCTACAATGTCTCCCTTTTCTCCAAGACTAAATAAAGAATGATCGCCAGTAGCCTTGATTTTTCTTCCTGTTGATGTTGTTACTTCATATATTTTTTTATTCACTAAGTGCCTAATAAATTTGCTAACTTTTGAGAACTTTATCTTGCCAGATTTACTCATTGATAGAACTTCTATACTCTTAGGATTCCCACAAATTTCATGATCTGTCAAATTATACCATTTCCAATTATTTTGTATTTCCTGATCAATAATATGCCCAATTGTTGTTCTTTTTATTTTATTATTCTCCTTTATTAAAATCTCAGAATCCCCTGTAACACTGTCCTCGATGGTCAAAATTCTGTGTGTCCGTTTAATCTCTAACAATAAAGAACCAAGCAAGGAGGTCTTTCCTGAACTCCTTGTACCAGCAACAAGATGAGAACGAGCACCATCTATTGTGAAACTTAAAAGACCAGCACTAAGTTCAGAAATCATTCCATTCTTTATGAATAGAGGTAATGTCCAAGGTGTATCCCTGTGTCTTCTAAAAGACATCCCATACCCATAAGGATTCAAAGGCTTACCAATAACAGAAAGCCTAGACCTTGCTCCTGGAAATGTTACCTCTGTGTCGAGGATTGGGTTCGCTTCATCCAAAGGTCGCCCAGACAATAATCTAAACTTTGTTGCCCAGCTTTCAAAATCTTTCGTTGTAGGAATAATGTTAGTTACACAATCGCGATAATCTTCATGAAGCAAGAATATTGGAACTTGACCCATGGGAGAATTTATCGTTAAGTCTTGGACTTTCTCATCAGCAATAAGTAATTCTATAATTCCAAAACCAATAGTATTCCGAACAAGAATCTCAGCAAGTTCTTGAATTTCTTCAACAGATAATTGTAATCCTTTTTGCTCTGCAAGCTCTCTCAATAAATCTTTCCCAATATTTGTAAACGTTCTCCTAAGTTTATGGGGATCAAGAAACTCATCTTCACGAGGTTGATGTTCTTCCAATACCTTCTTTGCAAGATCGATGATCTCAAATTTGTCCTCCGAAATCTTGAACTCAGGAGGAGTTATTAAATATAATTTTTTTAAATCATTTTTTTGATCAAAAATAGAAACATCCGTTGAAGGACCTGTCTTATACACGTCTAATTGTTTTCCATCTAAAGGAGGAGAAATAATCAACTTTGAATACAAAAAGTCAGGAGTTATTGAAGGACGGAACAATAGTTTGTAAATTTCTCTGTCCCCTACCTTATATCCTGCAAGATATTCTCTTGCTTGTTCAATAATCTTTGTATGATCTAATTGATCAAAAATCTCTCCAAGTAATCGCATATAAATTGACAGGGAAGATTTCTGCTCAGCAGTCATTAATGATTTCGAATTAATTGTCTCTTTTCGAATTAATCTCTTTAATTCTGCATATGCTCCCAATGGATCATTCCGAAGCAACGTGAACATTATGTATTGTAATGCATCAAACCGTTGACCTAAAATCTGAGGTGGATCTGTAGGAAGGCCAAGATTTTGTAACCTTGTGACCTTCTTACTCTTAACAAAATAACTGTAAATATTAGCAACCTCCACCAACATCTGCGTTTGTTCATAAGAATAATTATAGTTCCTTCTTTGAGAAAAAGAAATTCTACTAATTGAAGGATTTTCAAGAATCTTATCAATTGCATCCATCATAACAAGAGGATTACCTTCTATGGAAGGAACGTGAGTAACACCCTCATAATTAATTTTGAGAACTTCTTCTCCACCCTCTTGTACTATTTCTACAGTTTTTGCCTGTTCTGTATACACCATCTCTTTTTCCTAGTGTAAATTATACTTGTTTGCTTTAAAATAGCTTTCTATTGGATATCGAGGACAAAATATACTTTCTAAGATATAAGAAAGTTTTATTAACTAGAGTAGGGTTTATTTAATTGAGAAGAGGTCAGAAGAATCCTCTATGTTTTTAGACCATGGCTAAGCAAGAACAACAGCAAATGCAGGTTGATTTTACCCTAGTAGTTAATGAACTAGCCAATAGACTTAGAATTCTAGAAGGAAAACAAACACTAGCTTCTGAAAAAATGTTGGTCATGAACCAAAATATGATTGGGCAATATAAAAAGACTCAGGAAGATATGAAGAAAATTGTTATGCACATTAAGGACGTTGAAGAAAATATTGCCAAGGTGAAAAATGTTCTTAAGCATCTTACAGAAGAAGCCTCAAAGTTTGCTAGAGAAGATACAGTCAAAAGATTGGAAAAGTATGTAGATCTTTGGAATCCTATGAACTTTGTTACAGAAGCTGAAGTGAAGACAATCATTGAAAGAACACTAAAGAATATAGACAAAGAATCTCCAAAAAATAAAAAAGTTGATACTAAGAAAGAAAAAACAATAAAACCAAGACTTGGAGAAAAAATTAAACCAAAAACAATAGATGAAACTCTTGAATCTTCATTAAGAAAAGGAGAGAAAAATGCCTGAAGAAACACCAGTTAATGAAACATTAGAAATGATAAAAAAAGGATTAACGAATGAGGAAATTACTAGAAGTTTGGAGGCAAAAGGTTATAACCTTCAACAAATATCAGATGCAATTAACCAAGCAAAAATAAAGCAAGGAGTTGAAGGGAATATGCCACCACAAGAATATCAACAAGGATTGGAAGCAGACGTGCCTGCACCACCAGAACAAATGCAACAAGAATCTCCTCCACAAAAGGAAATGCAAGCAGCACCTGCACAACAATATCAAATGCCTACACAAGTAGGACCAAGCTACGAGGAAATGCAAGCAATCGTAGAACAAATTGTAGAAGAAAAGTGGAGAGATATGGTTAAAGACATTGGAGATATTAATGTTTTCAAAAGCAGAGTCTCAGATGATATGGAAGCTGTAAAACAAGAAATTCTCCGAACACAACGAAGACTTGAAGAATTACAAGGAGCTGTATTGGGAAAAGTAAAAGATTACAATCAAAGTGTCCTAAATATAAGCAGTGAAATGAAAGCGCTCGAGTCAGTCTTTAGTAAGATTATGGAACCACTTTCAATGAATGTTAGAGAACTTTCAAGAATTACTGAAGAATTAAAGAAATAAATTTTTCTATTATTTTTTTAATTAAATTACAGACCCTTAGGCCCAGGTACTGATTGCGATAGAAATCGTACAGTAAAGGCAGCTATACCAAGTAACAGAACCATACCTAGAATCTTAGGAGTAAATAGAATTTGACCAACATTTTGAACAAGATCTGCGCTTCCTTCCTCAGATTCTCCAGCAGTAATATCATGAATAGCATCACCGTAAACCTGCGTGAAAGCATACCCAAATATAGCTAAAGAAATAATTATGATTGCCCAAGTAATAGTCATATTACCACCACTAAAAACATTAGATACATCCTCAGGATTTACACCCATAAAAAGGAATGTAAGAATTAATAGCAATAGGAATAGGAATAAAATTACAAACCAAGGTGTTGCCAATGCAACTACCTGGCTAAGTTCAGGAACAATAACAAATAATACAGCTAATACGAATGCAATTAAAAGATTTACAAACTTATTCCCTTGGAAAAAATGGGTCTTTTCTAATAAAGCCCAAACAATGACCAAGACAAGAAAGAATACAAACACAGGAACAAAGTAAGCAAGTAAACCAAGGTCAAGTACTGTCGCCATTACTTCTTGCCCCCTTTACCAATCGAATCAACAATTCCCTTCATGACATTTGAGAAAGAGGGTGCCTTTCCAGGCTCTGAAGTTATAAACATGATAAATCCAAAGAATAATAGTATTCCAATCAAAAGATTAAAATCAATTCTTGTCGATTGAATCCAGGTTGGTAAGTTAATGCCTAATGCCCCAGAAGAACTCAGGAAACTAACAATAACACCACCTAGTGCTAGAATTACTGCAATACCACCTAGCGGACCCGTGAAGGACGTTTGTTCTTTACCCAATAAAATACCCAATAAAAGTAGGATAGATATTATAATGATTGCTATCAAGGAAATCTTAGGCAAGAATAAATTCATAACTTCAACAATAGCACCAGTCCTGACCACTAAAAATGCCATAATCAATGCAATGACTGCATTAAACTTCTTACTCTCAGCACCAAACAATTTTATTTTCTGGAGAATAGCAAAGACAACCGTAAAAACAAGCAAAAAAGGTAGAGCAACCTCATAAAAACCAATATTGTCAAGATATGAAATTGTATCAGCAAAATTATATGCCATTATTCTTCCCCTCCCTTACTACTACTAAAAACGAAGTATATTACTCCGCCTGTTATTAGAAGGAAGACTATCATTATAAAGAAGTCGCTTCCCTTACCCATAAAATAATCAAGTACTGGTTGTAACCAACCAAAAGAGTGAAAAAATATTAAGGCGATGGAAATTAAAAAAGTAATCGATAATGGAAGTTTCCAATAATTGTTAAATATTTCAAAAAAATTGAATTCTTTGTCGCTCGTTGCAAAAGATCCTACTAACATTAAAAAGGAAATTATAGCAATAAGAATTAAAGTTACAATAGGTAATGCTTCTTGAATAGATACAACAATCTCCTTAGCTGCAACAACAAAAAAAGCAATGACAAAAGCCATCATTGCGTTAATATTCTTCTTTGAATATTCGTGGCCAGCAACTTTCTCCGTTCCAAAAAGCTTAGTCTTCTCTAAAATTCCAAAAATAAGAGTGAATACAAGTAGAAATGGAAGGATGACATCGAAGAAACCTAAATCTTCAAGTAATACAATAACACCACCCAGAATAGTATCAGCCATGGAGTCTATTAAGAATAAAATGGTTTATAAAAGTATCGTTAATAATTAATTAAAAATTAAATTTCTTCATCACCAGCGTGATCTTCATAACTTGGTACTGCATTTTTAGAAATAATCATGACATCACCAACAGCTCTAACTAATTGATGTGGAACAATCACTCCACGAGCGCCACCAAGAATTCTTGCTAAGAATGAATTTCTTGTTGCTTTAATTCTCCAACCAGAGACCTTGTTACCCTGCAGGACAGCTTCTTCAATATCACCAAAGTAATCTCCTGCGTCTGTAAAGACTTGCATATTGTAAGTATCAGTTACGTTCTTAATTTTTAGAGACATTATGTAGTTCCTCCTTCCTTATGTAGATAATCTTTTAAGTGTTTAAATAATTTTCTTTTCTGTATGATAGAGTATCAAAATCTTACGTTAATTGGAACCTCACATATTTCCACACAAAGTATTAAGGAAGTGAGGGAAACAATATTTGAACAAAAACCAGCTTTCGTAGCTTTAGAATTAGATAAGGGCCGGTTGATAGGCTTAATGGGGAAAAAACAAAGACTCAAAATACGAAGTATAAGGAAATTGGGTCTTGGTGGATTCTTGTTCGCTTTTTTTGGATCCTGGATTAGCACAAAACTAGGAAAAGTGGTTGGGACTAAACCAGGAGATGAGATGAAGACTGCAGTTCTTAGTGCTATCAAGGTTAAATCTAGAATTGCCCTTATAGATCAGGAAATCTCTATAACCATTCGAAGATTGATTAAACAAATTACCTGGAAGGAAAAGTTCAGATTCGTAGGAGATTTAGTCAAAGGCCTCGTTTTTAGGAAGCAAGAAATTAAGCCGTTTGATTTGAGAAAAGTTCCTTCAGAAGAACTTATCAATATAATGGTTCAGCATGTAGAAAAACGATATCCTTCTGTCTACAAAGTATTGATAGATGAAAGAAATAAGTATATGGCAAAAAAGTTAATTCACTTGATGCAACAGTACCCTGAAGATAAAATTATTGCCGTTGTTGGAGCAGGACATCAGAAAGGGATGATTGAACTAATTAAGAAATCTATTTCCGCTTCTTAGTTTTCTTTTTTTTAACCTTTTTCTTAGAAACTTTCTTCTTTGTTTTTTTCTTACGCGTTACTTTTTTCTTTGTTTTCTTTCCAGACTTTTTTCTTCTGTGAGAAGCCTGAGGAGCAAGCAAAACAAAAACAATAATCACAATAACAAAGAGGATAGCCAACATTAATAGACCATAAAGATAATTGGGAGTTCCAAAACTTTCAGCTGGCGCGGCAAACTTGACAGCCCTTCCTTCACGCATTGTAATTCGTTTAGCAAATGGTTCACCATCAACCAAACCAGAAATGGTAACATATTCTACTTCAGCCAACGTATAGTCTTCAAAAATTTCATGAATGTCAATAGATACCACAATGTTGTTTCTTTCTAAATTTAGCTTTGTTGAAACAGGATAAGTATCAGAAAGGGTTGCTGTCTCTGCAGTTGCTACAATTTCTTGTATTGGAACAACCTCATTAAACCCTGAAAATGAAAGAATTATTTCCTGATTTGAAGAAGATTCAATATCTACACTATATGCTGAAACTGAAGCTAGATAGATACTTAGGACTAAAACTAGTAATATTATCCCCCTCTTCATTAAGTCTACTAATGAGAGTCTCCATATATAAATGTTTTCCAAACGTTGTAAAGAAGCCATACAAAAGTTATAAATAGATCATGAGACATTTTTAGAAGTATGTTTGCCAAGAGCGAAATCAAGTATCTTGTAATAGTAATTTTAGTCATGACCCTAGCTTTGGCGTTTAATGATGGTCAAGATACTTTTGCGTTTGGTTTCTGGCTACAAAATTTTGTGGCTGTCCTGCTGATTGTAACTTTCTCGTTCTTACTTCATCAACTTGCGCACAAAATAGTTGCAAGAATGAATGGATTTGATACAGAATTTACATGGTGGGGATTGCAAAGCAAATATATCTCTAAAAAAAGCTTCAAATCTCCGTTTAGAACAGCAAGAGCAAAGAATAAAGAAAAATCGTTCCCGAGGAAGATAAGAATATTTGGAAAGGAAGTAGTTATTGATTCGTTTCCAATAGGGATTATTATCTCTTTGATCGTTATGCTTTTCAGTAATGGCCTTGTGTGGTTCTTGGCGATCGGACAATATAATCTCTTGCTTAAAAAATCTTCAAGACTGGGAAGAAGATATATTCATGTAACAGACTATGAAGAAGCGAAAATTGCGCTAGCTGGACCAATGACCCATGTAGTTATCCTGATGGTATTCAGTTTTTTTAACAAAAACGGAGTGTTTGACCAGTTAATATTTATAAACGCTTTACTTGCCTTGTTTTATATGCTTCCTATCCATAAACTGGATGGAACAAAAGTTCTTTTTGGATCTAGGTTATTGTGGGTCACAAGCGCTGTATTCATGATATTTATGGTAGTATTAGTCTATAATATTTCAAGCATTCCAATGATTATTATAAGTATGGTCGCAACATTAATAGTCGCAGCACTGTATTATTATTTTACTTTCTACAGATAAAAATTAGAACAAACTAATGATTCCTTTCTGTAATAACCATAAGATCCCAATAGCTGTGAAGATATTATACCAGCCTAACATTGCAGCCAAGAATAAGCCGGCAACGATAAGATCAACAACACTAGACCAACTTCGGATGAATAATACTGACTTAATTAGCAAATATGCAAAGAAAACCCATGCAACAGACATTCCCATAGAGAACTTTATCCCAAACAAACTTATTGCAGAAAGTATGTCCATGATTCCAAGTATGAAGATTATCATGCCCTGGATTATAAAATAATAGTTTATTTAGTTTACGGTGGACAGGCCATGGACTCGTAGTGTTTATATACTGAAAACAAATTATCTGAAGTAATGTTTGAGACCAAAGGATTCCAACCAAGAACATACCAAGAAACAATATTAGATACAGCAATTAGAGCTAATACACTCATTTGTCTCCCTACAGGTAGAGGAAAAACCAAAACTGCACTCTTAGTAGCAATCCATAGACTCAATAATTTTCCAAACTCAAAAATTATTTTTCTTACCCCTACCAAACCTCTAGCTTCACAGATTACGGAAGAGTTTAGAGAAAACTCAACAATTCCAGCAGTAAATATGTTTACTGGCGGAATAAAACCAGAAAAACGAGAACAATTATTCAAAGAATCAAGAGTTATTGTAAGCACACCACAAGGAATGAGTAATGATATTATTAACAAGAAAATAGACCTTAGAGATGTTTCATTAATGGTTTTTGATGAATGTCATCGAGCAGTAAAAGAGTATGATTATGTCTGGATCGCCAAACAATACAATAAAGTAGGAAATTATCCACGAATAGTAGGGATGAGTGCGTCTCCAGGCTCAGACCTTGAAACAATCAATGAGGTTTGTCAAAACCTTCATATTGAGGAGATTGAAGTAAGAAACGACGAAGATGAAGATGTCAAACCATATGTTAAGAATACCAAAGTGGTGTACACCACGGTTGAATTACCTGGAGAATTTAAACAAGCACAAAAATATTTAACAGATTGTTACAAAGAACGTCTGAAAATTCTTAAAGAGTTTGGGTTATGCGGATCTATCTCTTCTGTTAGCAAAACAATGCTGCTAAGGATGCAAAAAGAACTGCAACAAAGGATAGCAAGAGGAGAGCGAGACCCAGCGATGTGGAAAACTATATCTGTTGTTGCGCAAGCAATGAAAATCCTTCATGCCCAGGAACAATTTGAAACGCAAGGAATAAAATCAGCCTATCAATATATGAAAAAATTGTTTAGAGAAGCAGAAACAACCAATGTGAAAGCTACAAAAAACCTTGTTATTGATACAAACTTCAAATCTGCATATTACAAAATTTCTACAATGTATGAATTAGAGACAAAACATCCAAAACTAATAAAATTGAAGGAGATAATCTCAAAAGAGATCAAAACCTGTGATAAGATTCTCATATTTACAAATTATAGAAACTCTGCTACTAATATCAGGAAAGAACTTGAAGATATTGAAGAAGTAAACAGTGCAATATTTGTTGGACAAACTAAAAAAGCGGGAACAGGACTGTCCCAAAAAGAACAAATTCAAGTATTGAAGGACTTCAAAGAAGGAGTACATAATATTATC
>Ga0233431_1005428_pt1 | contig 12413 bp, 11 predicted proteins | sample SI_118_April2016_FD_179867 | JGI IMG/M metagenome (GOLD analysis project Ga0233431, IMG submission 179867) | Seawater microbial communities from Saanich Inlet, British Columbia, Canada - SI_118_April2016_200_MG | ecosystem: Environmental > Aquatic > Marine > Inlet | place: Canada: British...
ATTTCCCAGATTTAGCCAAAACATCAATAGCGCAAGTTAATTCAATTTCCCCTCGAGCAGAGGGGGTTACATTATGCAAAATATTAAAAACGCTATTTTTAAATTTGTATAATCCGGTGTTAATTAAATAACCATGAAAGTCTTTTGGTTTTTCTTTGATCCTCATTAAGAAACCTTCTTCCTCAACTAGAACACCATACTTTTCAGGATTCTCAACCTTAACTCCAGAGATATAATTAAAATCATCATCTTTGTTAATTTCCTTAAGATCTTCCACGCCCCAAAGATTGTCACCACCAAGAACAATAAAATCTTCACCTGCAATATACTCTTCCGCTTGTAATAAAGCATGTCCAGTGCCAAGTTGTTCTTTTTGTTCAATTAATTTAGCATTAAAGTTGTGTTTCTTAAGAAATTCAGCAATCATTTCCTTCTTGTAACCAACAACCAGTCCAAATTTTGTATATCCTGCTTTAAGAAGATGATCCATTAAATGATACAAAAAAGGTTTGCCATTAACTTCAATTAGTACTTTAGGAATCTTTTCTGTTAAAGGCAACATCCGAATTCCTTTTCCTGCAGCTAATATAACAACCTTCATTTTGATAAATTAGTTAATTCCTTAACTATTTCTTGAACCTTTAAAATGTTATCGATCTGGTAGTCTACACTTTCCAGAGAAGGAGGATTTATTTTTCCCCGTCCATGCATAAAATGTACTGTTTTCATACCAAGATTCTTAGCAGGCAAAAGATCTCCCTCAAATTTATCTCCAACTACTAAAACTTCATGAGGATTAACTGAAAACTCAGTTAACAATTCTTGGTAATAAGAAGTTTTATCATAATTATTAACAATAATTATTCTCTTAAAAAAGTCTTCATTAATTCCGGAAGATAAAAGCTTTTTATGCTGTTCTTGTTCTTCTCCATAACTAACTAAAGTAAGAATATGTTTTTTACTTAATTCTTTTAAAGTAGAGATTACATTATCCAAAACATTAACAGAAAAGCTTTCTTTAGTTACTCCATAATAAGTTTGAATTCCAATATTTAATATTTGATGATTTTCAGAATGTTGCTTCCAGAAAATTTCGATTGCCTTCTTACCTTTGCCTGCATCAACATTTATCCTTAATAATTCTGCAAAAGCTTCTTCCTCAGAATCAATATTTAATCCTGCTTGAACCATATTTTTCAAAGCAAGACGTAGTTTAAAAGGAATATAAGTTCCAGAAGTGTCAATCAAAGTATCGTCTAGATCAAAGATAATTAACATTTTAGTCCTGCATTAATTGTACGAGGGCCTTAGCCAATTTCTTAGAGTCATGCCGGATTAAAGCGCGTGTCTTTGCTAAAACATCAGAATCATGGTATTCTGGAACATCACCATCCAAAACATCAGCATAAATTATTCGTGGATCTCCCTGCAGATCATTTTCAATGTACTCGCTTTCTTCAGAATAAAGTCTCAATAATTCTTCATCAGGATGATTGGAGTTTATTAAAATATAATCAAATACATCTTTCCCAATAAAACGTTTTATTTCATTAAGATAATTAGTTACTTTAAATCCAGGTGTTTGTAATTTCTTGCTCATTAAATTAACAATAAACACTTTCTTAGCTTTAGTTTCCCTTAATGCTTTACCAATACCATCAACCAATAATAAGGGAATTAAACTAGTGTATAACCCTCCGGGACCAAAAACAACCAGATCTGCATTCATAATTTCATCTATAGCACAAGGATTTGCTTCAGGAAATGGTTCAAGATAAAGACTCTTAAATCCGACCAAAGATTTTTGAGATAACAAGATCTGACTTTCTCCTCGCAATAAGCTTCCATCTTCCATCAGCATGTGTAAACGAACTTGATTTGTTGTTACAGGTAACACTTTTCCATTAATTGCAAGGATCTTACCGGTCTCTTCAACTGCCTTTTCAAAACTTCCAGTAACTTTTTCTAATGCAGATAATAAAAGATTTCCAAAGCTATGCCCCTGTAAACAACCATTATCAAATCTATAATTCATTAAGCTTCTCATTAGCCTACTAGAATTTGATAACGCCACTAAACATTGTCGAACATCCCCAGGAGGCAAAACTCCAAGTTCATCTCTTAATATTCCTGTAGAACCACCATCATCTGCCATAGAAACGATTGCACTTAAGTCAAAGCCTTGATGTTTTAATCCTTTTAGAACTGTAAAGTTTCCAGTTCCACCACCCAATGTAACAACCTTTTTCATCAAAGAATTGAGAGTAAGAACTACTTTTAAATATTATGCAAAAAGAAAATAGAAAATAAATTAAAAAATAATTGATGGTTTATTCATCAACAAAATCTTCGATCTGTGCTGGCATTTCTTCATCGCCTTTCAACATTGCTTTTTTCTTCATGTAACCCATAGCAACAATGTAGAATACTAATCCCACAGACTTCTTACCTTTATTGTTACATGGAACAACTAAGTCAAGATTATTAGATTGGTTATTAGTATCACATAAAGCAATTATTGGAATACCAATCTTTGATGCGTCTTCAACTGCATTTTTGTCCGGCCAAGGATCACAAACAAACATTACTTTTGGTTCAATAAATGTTTCCAAGTTTGGATTTGTAAGAATTCCAGGAGGATATCTTCCAGTAATAACATTCATACCAGTTAGCTTATGTAATTTCTTTAATGCTTTCCAACCATTCTCTCTTCTACAAACAATTAAAATTTCTTCAGGTTCGTAGTTAGACAAAAAGTTTATAGCTAAAGCAATTCTTTCATCAATCTTCTTTAAGTTTAATACAGAAAGTCCGTCTGGTCTAGTCTTATAAATAAAGTTAGCCATGTACTTAGTTTTAAACTTGGTTCCAATATGGATTCCGGACTTCAAATATTCCTTGGAATCAATTAACAAGTTTTCTTGTTCTTCAGTCATTTTATTTTACTCCAAAGCAAATAAGAATTATTCTCATTCGCATATTTTTTTTGCCTCAATGCGTTATTGTCCTATCCTAGGCGGATAAGCGTCGGCTATAAGTATTAATTTGTGTGGGCAGTTTATAAAGATTATGTTTATTTAAGAAAAAATTTAGTTAACAGCCTTATTTTATTTCTTCAATACCCCTTCCAACAATAGAAAATTGGGCACTAATGCCTTCAGGCAGACTTCTATGCTTTTTTAGGACAAGGCCTCGAGAATTACTAAAATTTTTTAACTCTATTAAACATTTAGAACCATACTTTAACAGATCTCCACCAACCATCTTAACTCCATCCCTAGAATCAAAGTCTGCATAAACTTGATTAGTGATTAAAACAGGAATTTTCTTACGCCTAGCAATTTCAACAAGATAAGCTATTTGTCTTCCCAAAGAAGCATTAACATCATAAATTTCTTCCCTTTTTCCTAACTCTAAACGATATAACATAGAAATGGAGTCAACAACAATCATCCCAACAGAATCATTAACCATCTCTTTCAAGGTTTCGAATAGTTCATTTTGTTCTGCAAAGTTAACTGGATTAAAAAAAACCATTCGCGGTAAGATATCATTATACTTCTCAGAAATTTGTTTAATTCTTTCAACTGCAATTCCCCCTTCAGTATCAATGAAAAGAACTTTCTTACCTTGTTCTGCAATATTAACAGCTGCAATTAAACATAAATTAGTTTTGCCAGCACCAGAAGGGCCATATATTGTAGTAACGATATCATTATCATAACCCCCACCTAACAAACTATTAAGGAACTCTGAACCAGTTGATACTTTAGTCATAATACTCTCAGGGAGAAAGTAGATTTTAAATCTTTCTAGGTTAGATCCTACAAGTTTATAAAAAAACTTCACTTTTCTTATCAAGTATGAATAAGAATGTAAAGTATTGGATTTTTGCTGTTTTTATCTTAACTTTAGTACTAAGGTTAATTCTAGCATTTACTGTGCCAAACTTAACATATGAATCCTATTTCCATATGCGACAAGTAGAACACATTACAGAACATGGTGTGCCTTTGTTTCAAGATTCATTGTCTTACGGAGGTAGGGAAAATTTATTCCATCCCACATTTCATTATGTTGGGGCATTTTTTAATATATTTTTTCCAATTGAAATGATTGCCAAAATTTTGCCAAACATCTTTATCGCTTGCTTAATTCCAATTGTATATCTAATAGGAAGAAAAATTACTAACAATCCTTATTCGGGATTATTTGCAGGTATAGTTGCTGGTTTCCTTCCCGTATTGTATTCAACAAATTCATTTACCCTTGGATCAATGTTCCTTCCTTTAATGTTTCTAGCAATTTATGCATTTATGAATATTAAAGATAGCTTTTATCTTTATTTATACTTACTATGTTTTATTCTACTATCCTTTACAACGCCTGCAACATTCTTGATCTTGATTGGTTATGTATTTTATTTGGGACTTTCTATATTAGAAGGTAAAAGAATCAATTGGGCAGAATTAGAATTAATGATATTCTCACTTTTCTTCTTTTTATGGGCACAATTTTTATTTTATAAAAACACTTTAATCAAAGAAGGATTAGGATTTATTTCTTGGAATGTCCCAAAACAAATTCTTCTCCAGTATTTCCCACAGTTTTCAATTGCTCAATCTTTAGTATTGGTAGGCATAATTCCTTTTGTAGTAGGAATATTTGTTGTATATCAAGCAGTATTTCATCTAAAAACACAAAAGTCATTCTTATTGATTAGTTTAGCAATCTCCACAACATTAATGTCTTGGTTAAAATTTATGGAATTTAACTTAGCGCTTTCTTTTTTTGCAATTGTCATCTCAATATTATTTGCAATATTCCATCAAGAGATGAATAATTATATGCAAAAAACAAAATTCTTTAGATGGAGAAAAAGGGCCACATTTGTCTTAGTTTTCTTAACAATCATTACAATAATATTTCCTGCCATTGTTCACTCATTGGACCAAGAGACTCCAACTAATGAGGAAATTGAGGCATTTAAGTGGATAAACTCACATACAACCGACAAAGCAAAAGTTGCAGCATCATTAAAAGAGGGCAGTTTAGTTACTTATTATAGTGAAAGAGAAAACATTATGGATGGGCAATTTAATTTGATTAAAGATGTTAATGAAAGATTTGATAACACAAATGCAATATTTAGCACAAAATTTCAAACACAAGCATTAGATATTTTTGATAGCTATGGCACCACTCATTTTGTAATTACTCAGAAATCAAAGGAAAATTATTTATTTGAAGAGTTAGATTATTTGAAGGGAGATTGTTTTGATTTAATCTATGATGAAGAAACTAAAATTTACTTAGTAAAATGTAAACTAATTATCACATAAAAATGATTGAAGAAATAAAACAACAAATGAATGAACAAAAGATTATTAGTGGCAAGAATCCCATATTTAATCACTTAGTTGAAAACCAAAAATGGTATTTACTTCTTTTACTGGTAATTGTTTTAGCCATCCCCTTAGTAACAAATTATTCTATGGGAAAGCCAATCATCATGGGAGAAGAAAGTTATTATCACCTCTCACAGGCAAAAGATGCAGGGGCATTAGAATTTTATTACGCGCCCCTAAGTTTAGCCATGCAGATCATCCCAGAAAGTTTTTTGTTTATTATCCCCGTAGGCTTAGCAATATTCTCACTATTACTTTTTATCGCAATTATTAAGAAAACAACTATCTCGAACAAACTATCTTTTTTCTTTTTGTTCATATTATTCATTTCTCCACCATTCATATTTACGTTCACAACAATATCGGCATACTCAGTTTATTTTTTTCTGGTGATATTAGGATTTTTCATGCTTTCAAGAAAAAATGTTAACTGGCATTATGCTTCAGTGATCCCATTTGTTTTTGCAACTTTCTTTGATTTGTACAGCGGAATTATTTTGGTATTAATTCAAGTAACAAATTTTTATTTAGTAAAGAAAGAAAATAGTTCTAAACATTACATTATATGGGTCTCAACTGCAATCTTCTCTTTGATTAATTTTTTGATACTAAAAATTCCCTTTATATTGGGTCCATTTCACTTTGAACAAAAAATTCCAGATTTGATCTCAGATTTGGGAGGTTTGAGTGGAATTAATTTTTTTACAATAATGCTAGCTTTTTTAGGTTTGTTTATCACATGGAAAAGAAAGAACTTTTACATCTTCTATTTGTTCTTACCACTAGTGATTCTGGTTTACTTTTTTAACACACAAACAATATTTCATTTAATGATATTAACTGTGTTTTTTGCAGCTACTGGTTTTGTGAAGATATTTCAAAGAGATTGGAACTTAGTTGCGTTGAAGAAATTTACTTTCTTTTTATTGATTCTAGGGCTGATTTTTTCAACATTAACGTATTTAGAAAGAATTCCCGAAATAGGCCCATCACATAGTGATTTTGAAACTTTAACTTGGAGTAAGAACAATTTAGAAATTCAAGGTAAGGTTCTTTCAATACCAGAAAACAGCTATTTTATTGAATATTTCTCAGAGCAAAAACCTCTTTCACAGTTGCAAATTAAAGGAAGTGAAAATTTGACACAAAAAGCTTTGGAAGCCCCATATATTGACGAATTATTTCCAATTTTAGAACAAAATGAAGTTACTGTAATATACATTAACCAACATATGAAACAGGAACTACCTGATGAACAAGGCATTCTCTTCCTCCTCAAAAACGAAAGATTTAAAATAGTGCATTCTCACAAGAATTCTGAGGTGTGGTTGTTTGTTGCGGAAGAAAACTCTTAAGCTTCTTCCAAATAAAATCGAGGTAATTTTTAGAGGCGCCAATGAATCTTTTTGTCAATATTCTATTATGGGTAGTTTACGCAGTTTCTTTGTACTTCTCAGTTTTCTTATTATTAGTTTATTTTGACAATCGCCATTTCTTTAAAAAAGAACAATCCTCTTTAACCCCAAGAGAAGAACCAATTGTTTCTATAATTGTTCCAGCATACAATGAGGAGAAAACTATCCTAAAAACTTTAAGATCTATAAACAATATTGATTATCCAAAAGAAAAATTAGAAGTGTTTGTTATTGATGATGGATCTAAAGATAACACAAAGAAGATCATCAAAGATTACATTAAAGATAAATTACAATTCAAGCTAATTGCTCATAAAAATATGGGCAAGGCCGCTTCAATGAATAAAGCCCTAACTAAAGCTAATGGAAAATTCTTTGCTTGTTTAGATGCAGATTCATTTGTAGATTCAAAAACGTTAAGAAAAATGCTATCCTTATATTACAAAGAGGACAACCCAGACTTAGCTATTATCACTCCAGCAATGAAAGTAGACAAACCCAAGAACTTATTACAAAAAGTACAGTGGTTGGAATATCTAGTTATTATTTTAGTTGCAAGAATTACAAGTCAATTAGATTCTTTATATGTTGCACCAGGACCTTTTTCTCTTTATAGAACGGATATAATCAAGAAGTTAGGAGGGTTTGATCCCACAAACATTACTGAAGATCAAGAGATTGCATACAGGGTTCAAAAAAATAATTATCAAATAAAACAATGTTTTGATGGTTATGTCCATACTACTGCCCCTAGAAAATTAGTCCCTTTTTATAAACAAAGAAGAAGATGGTATCTTGGTAGCATAAGGTGTGTTAACCAATATAAATCTATGATTGCCAACAAAAAATACGGTGACTTTGGATTAATGCAGATGATCAAAAATGTTGCAGGATATCTTTTAGCTATAACAGGAATTGCGGTTGCAATTTATTTGATAATCTTGCCAGCATTAAACTGGTTGAAGAATTTGATAGTCATTAAATTTAATATATTCCCTTATTTGGCAAATATTAAGTTTGATTTGAGTTTATTGAATCTTCTATTGATAGACTTTAGAAAGAGTTTTTTGATTATATTCATTTTTATGGTTGGCTTCTTTTTTTTCTACCAAGCACATAGAAATGCAAATGAGAAAATGACAAAGATGGGATTCATTCCATTAATTCCATATTTCATATTTTATTACTTGTTAAAGGGTATAATCTTATTATTATCGTTATTTGAATTTACAAGAGGTAGGAAATTAAAATGGTAAATAAAAAATCAAAAATAATAGAAAGTAAAAAAGAAAGTGAAGAAAATAGAACACAAGAAGAAACAAGCACATTCAGAAAAATTAGTAAAGACAAGTACATTGTTGCAGGAGTAATTACTCTTTTGATCTTTTCATTAGGCATAACTTTAGGATTTGTATTAGAAGATTACCGTTATAATCTCATTGAAGAAGTTAATATGAATCAAGAAATCAATTATCTTAGCTTACAAATGCAATACCTATTCCTAAATTCATTTAGTAATTTAGATAACTGCCCTATGCTTTCAGCAACCTTAAAGGCGGCAGTAACAGACCTAGAAGAATCTCTTAGTGAAGTTATTGCGTATGAAGAAGAACAAAATGTTCCAGAAGGGAGGAGAGAGATTGTAATGCGAAGGTATGCCCTGGACAATTTAAGATATTGGTTACTTTCCATTGAAAGCAAAAAGCGATGTAACTTGGATATTGTTCCAGTAATTTATTTTTATTCAACAGAATGTCCTTCTTGCCCAAATCAGGGAACAGTGTTAACTTTCTTTAAGAATACATTTGAGGAACAGTTACTGGTTTTTCCAATTAATACTGAATTGGCAAATAAAGAACCGATGATAGAAATTATAATGTCCCAATTTGATATTGATAAGTTGCCAACAATTATTGTTGACAATAAAAAGTACGAAGGTGTTGTTGGTCAAGATCAGCTTGAAGAAATCATTTGTAGTAAGTTAAAGAATGCTGAAGAATGTCAATAAATGATCAATTTGTAAGAATATGGAGTTGGATGAAAGGCCATGCCCTTTTATCTATTCTGATTCTTTCTTTTAGTTTACGGGTTCTTTACCTATCAATAAACTGGCCCTTGTGGTGGGATGCGCATGTTTACATTGGCATGGGCAAATATATCTTCTCTTCAGGACAAATTGGTATTTGGGAAGCATTTCGACCATTAATCCACCCCACTATCCTTGGAGGACTTTGGAAACTTGGTTTAAACCCCATTGCGTGGGGAAAATTCTTAGATCTGGTGTTTTCACTAACGGCCATATTTCTTTTGTATAAAATTAATTTCAAATTATTTAATAAAAAGGTTGCAATAATCTCATCATTGATATTTAGTTTAACTCCTGTGTTCATAATGCATACGGGATTAATACTAACAGAACCATTAGCATTAACATTTGGATTATTAGGAATTTATTTTGTACTTAATCAGAAAAAATTAGCTTGGATTGCCCTATCTGGACTATTCCTTAGTTTAGCTTTTTTAACAAAATTTACTATGGGAATATTCTTTGCAGGAATTTTTCTTGCTATGGTAATTAAGAAGCAGCCATTACTCAAAAAAATAAAAGAATTAATCATTATAGGAATGAGTTTTATCATCCCAATCATTCCTTATCTGGTTTTTAATTATTTTAAATATGGCAACGTATCTGAACCATTCATTTCTGGATCTTGGATAGTAACAACAGCTACCTGGCTTTACGGAAATGGCTATACTTATTACTTAAGAAGTTTCTTTTTTACCAATCCGTTATACCTCTTATTTCTAGTATATATTTATTATTTCTTTAAGGAAAAAGAATGGACGCATAACAATAAGGCTTCTTTTTTAATCATATCCATTCTTGCTTTGTTATACTTTACTTTCTTTGTTCCCAGAAAAGAACCAAGATATTTGCTTATTATAATTCCATTTATGGCAACAGCAATAACATTCTCAGCATTAAAGATTTATAAAAAATTAAAGGAATCAAAAAGACCAGTTATTTGGCCTCGATCTTTCATAATATTGACTGTTCTGTTATTACTCGTTCCAATGCCAGCAAACTTAAGCTTTGAGAAAGTTCCTGATTTCAAACCAGAAATCAATAGGATTATTGTTGAAAATAACATCACAAAGATAATTATTTCCTCTGACCCTTCATTTGTTTCATTCTTAGATCATAAGATTATAACTTTAGATGGCATGGAATTTGCCTCCCAGATCTATAACCAAACAAAATCTAACACAGAGATGATATTCATTAATGATTGTGATTTGTTGTGTGCTCCCGAAGATTTAACTTGTGAGGAACAAAGAATCTCATTGTTAGATGTAATTAAAGAAGAAAATAGCGAAGTCTTTAGAAAACAATTTAAAGAATGTACTTACACCATTTATTTAACAGGAAATAAAGTTGAAAATGAAAAAAATTAAAGATTATATCAAATTAATGCGTGTAAGACAGTGGTACAAAAACTTAATCGTTTTCTTAGCTTTGATCTTTTCAGAAAACTTGTTTAATGGAGAAATGTTTTTCTTAACAATTCTAGCATTCGTTTCGTTGTCTTTTATCTCTTCGGCAGGATATATTATTAATGATATAGTAGACAAAAAGAAAGACCAGTTACATCCAGAAAAACGTTATCGACCAATCGCTGCAGAAAGAATCAAAAAGTTTTCAGCCATAACCCTAACAATTCTGTTATTGATTATGGGAATAACTTTAGGATCTTTGATAAATTTACAGTTCCTGTTAATACTAATCTCTCTTTTTGTTATAACACAGATCTACACCTTTTTCTTAAAACAAGTTCTGTTTGCAGATATTCTAACTATCGCATCTCTTTTTGCAATTAGAGCCATCTCAGGAGGATTAGCAATTGAAGTGTGGATTTCCCCTTGGTTAGTGTTGTGTCCTTTCTTTTTAGCAATGTTTTTGGTTGTAGGAAAAAGAAAGTCAGATATTTCGTTGATGAAAAATAACGCTAGTAAAACCAGAAAGTTACTAGATCATTATACAACAGAACTAACGAATCAGATGATGAATCTTTCAACAATACTGTTGATTGTCTCTTACTCACTATATTCCTTTTTGAGTGAACATCCAAAGTTAATTTACACTTTGCCTTTTGGGATTTACCTCATCTTTAAGTTTTCTTACTTAATTAACAATGGATCTGAAATTGCCAGACACCCAGAAAAAATGTTTACAGATAAGACTTTGTGGGGAGGAGTTTTAATTTGGACCTTACTTACTATTGGAATAATTTATCTTTAAGTCAATCAAATACTAAGAATTTCTTTTTCTAACTTTAATAAAATCACCAAGTGTGAGTTCACCTTTTGGAATTTGATTTTTCTTAATTTCAACTTTCTCTTTAATGTCTCGAACGACCAAACTAAGGTTAAGAAGTTTTTCTAGCCTTCTAGCCACAAATATTCTTGGTTTTAAGGTGCCCTGTTCCCATTTGGCCAAAATACTCTCTTTTTCATTAAGAAATTTAGCAAAGTCTTCTTGATTCATACTTTTCTCTTCCCTAGATTTTTTAATTAAATCTGAAAAATTGGGAACTAATTTCCATTCCACCTCTTCTTTTTTAGAATTTTTAGAAGAATAATGAGGGTTCTTTCTGAAATTGTTATTATTTTTGTTTGTGGTCCCATATTTAGAACAACCAAAACAGACCTTTAGTTCAACTCCTTCAACATCAGCATTAGTTAAAGGTCCTCCCTTACCACACATTTCACAAACAGACATAGTTTTGAAAGAATCCTCTCCCTATTAAAACTTATCGGCCATCTCCACCCCAGAACATCATGAAAAATCTGTTAATTTGTTTAGATTACAGAGTTTTATGATACAAAAAGCCATATAAGTCTATGAGATAGATACAGATTACGACTTTTGAGTATAATAAATTTTATAAAGGCCGTACAGTTTTGATAACCCTAACCAGTATTGGGGTGTTTAATAGTGATTGAAGAGAATAAGATTGATTCTAATAAAGAAACAGAGAGTTCACAAGTAGATGATAATTTGCAACAAAATCCTGTTGAGAATAAAGAACATACAACAGAGAGGGGCCCTTTAGATAAAGAATTAATTGAAGAAAAGGAAAGCTCACAAGTTGTTGATCAGAGCAAAGAAACACCCAAAAAAAATGTTTCTAAAGAAAAAGAAGAAGAAGAATTGCCCCTCATCAATCTTAAAGATTTGAAAAATAAAGTAATTGGCTTCTTTAAAGGATCAAAGGAAAATCAAAAAAAGGCAGAACACACAAGTAAAAACAAAAAAAGTGAAGAAAAAGAAGAAGACATTTCTTTTGATATAAAGAAAGTTACATCTTTTGCAAAAAATAATGCCAAATGGTTAATTCCTTTAGCGTGTATTTTAATTGCAATGTTTGTTTCCATTTTTTTAAGATCTATGCCTTCTTCCCTCCCAGTAACAGATAATTGGGCAGAAGATACAGTTCAAAATTTCTATTTAAATCAAGTATCTAGCCAAATAAATCAACAATATCCAAACTTACCAGCACAAAATAAAAACATCCTCATAGAAAAAGAG
>Ga0233431_1005429_pt1 | contig 12409 bp, 7 predicted proteins | sample SI_118_April2016_FD_179867 | JGI IMG/M metagenome (GOLD analysis project Ga0233431, IMG submission 179867) | Seawater microbial communities from Saanich Inlet, British Columbia, Canada - SI_118_April2016_200_MG | ecosystem: Environmental > Aquatic > Marine > Inlet | place: Canada: British...
CGGTACCATAGGGTGCGCCCCAACCAATGCCAGCACCGTCGGTCTGGCGGGAGCAGGCTAGCACAATCCCGCTGTCGCCAGGGCTTGGATTCGGGAAGGGATTTGGTATTTTCAAGGAGAACACATGCACGATGGCTGAACAGGATACTCTCCATGCTCTCCGACGATTTCAAACGGGATCTGAAGAATCCCCCGAAGCGTTTCCGCCCCATCCCATTCTGGTCCTGGAACGAGGATCTGTCGGTCGGGGAGACCCGCCGCCAGATCGCCGAAATGGATCGAGTCGGCATCGGCGGCTACTTCATGCACGCCCGCGGCGGGTTGCAGACGGAGTACATGGGCGAGGACTGGATGGCGAACATCGCCGCCGGAATCGAGGAAGGCGAGGCCCGTGGGATGGGGGCGTGGGCCTACGACGAGAACGGCTGGCCCAGCGGGTTCGGCGACGGCAAGGTCAATGGCAGAGGCGTTGCCTCCCAGCAGAAGTACTTGCGTTACGAAGTGGTCGAGGCCGAGACTGAGGCCGATCGCACGATCACCCATGTACGGTTGGCCGATGGTCGCCTGCTACGCCTCTACTTCGATGTGAACCCGTTCTACGTGGACACCCTGGACGCGACTGTGACGCGCGATTTTCTGAACCAGGTCTACGAGCCCTACGCCCACAAGTTCGGCGCGGATCTCGGGCGTGGCATGCCGGGCTTCTTCACCGATGAGCCCCAGATTTCGCGCAACGGCATTCCATGGTCCTTCATCCTGCCGGAGAGTTACCAGGCGGCCTACGACGAGGATCTGCTGGCTGTTCTGCCCTCGCTGTTCCTGGAAGTCGGCGACTACCGGCAGGTCCGCTATCGTTTCTGGAAACTCGTGCGCGACCTCTTCACCGACAACTTCACCCGCCAGATCTACGAATGGTGCGAGGAGCATGGTGGCCAGCTCACTGGCCACATGGTGCTGGAGGAGACGCTGCACGCCCAGCTCACCTCGAACGGCGCGGTCATGCCCCACTACGAGTTCTTCCACGTGCCTGGCATGGACTGGCTCTGCCGTCACATCGATCCGCCCACCACGCCCCTGCAGGTGGCCTCCGTGGCCCATCAGCTCGACAAGCCGCTGATCCTGAGCGAGACCTTCGCATTGACCGGTTGGAACGTGTCCTTCGACGAGCTGAAGTGGATGTACGAGTGGCAGATGGTGCGCGGCATTACCCAGCTTTGCCAGCATCTGGAGGGGTACTCGCTGCGTGGCATCCGCAAGCGGGACTATCCGCCATCGCTCTTCTACCAGCAGCCCTGGTGGGATCGCTATCGGTTCTTCAACGACGCCATGACCCGCATCGGCATGGTTCTCGCCAAGGGACGCCCCGAGTTTGGCGTGTTGGTGATCCATCCCCAGACCTCCGCTTGGCTGCACTTCGACCATGCCGACAACGAGGGGCTGAACGAACTGAACGGGCACTTCATGGCGCTGACCCATGCTCTCGAACGGGCGCACGTGCCCTTCCACTATGGCGATGAGCGCATTCTCGACCGGCATGGCCGAGTCGAGGGCGCCAGCCTGCAGGTGGGCACGCAGACGTACGGGATGGTCCTGGTTCCCGCCGTGGACACGTTGGCGGCCGAGACTGTCGCCCTACTGACCGAATATGCGGCCAATGGCGGCAGGCTGGTCTGGACTGGGCAGCTCCCTGGGCTGGTGGACGGGGCCGCTTCCCCTGCGCTTGCCGATCTCACGGCCCAAGGTACCCAAACGGAAGACTACGCGGGTGTCATCGCGGCCATTCCCTCCGAGCTGAAGCCGGTCTCGGTCACCAATGCCGATGGCCAGGTGCTCACCGCGATCGGCGCCACGTCCCGTACGCTTGAGGATGGCGGGCGTTTTGTCTTCCTGGCCAACAGCGACGCCAACCAGGGCTTCTCCGCCGTGGTCCGCTGCCTGGGTGCTTCTGTCGCGCGGTTCGTGCCCGAGACAGGGGAGACTGAGCCACTGGTGTTTGGCGTCGAGGGCGACGAAGTGGTTGTCCCCTACGCCTTCGTGCAGGGCGGCTCGCTGGCGCTCTTTGTCAGCGATGACCCAGCTGCCCATACTGCCGCCGAGCCAACTGCGCGCCGTACACCGCTGGCGTCGGAGACTCTCGCCGGGGAATGGGATCTGGAACTGGTCGATCCGAATGCCCTGACCCTGGACCGCTGTACCATTCTCTTCGATGGCGAAGTGGTCGCCGAGGACGAGCACATCAGTGTGGTCCAATGGCGCGCACTGGAACTCGAGCGTGCCGTGGACATCGAGCTGCGCTTCGCCGTGCAGACGGCGGCGGGCTACACTCCGCCTGCCGACGCGGCGTTGGTGGTGGAGACGCCCGATCAGTTCGAGATCACGGTCAACGGCCAGGTCTTGAGCAAACGGGATCTGGGGCACTACCGCGACATGTCCTTCCGCAAGATCGACCTGGAGGGCAGTCTGCAGGAGGGTGCCAACGAGATTGTCATGCGCGCCCGCTTCGAGCAGTCGCCCGAAATCTACGCGCACTTGCGTCGGGCTCGGGCTTTTGAGGCCGAAAAGAACAAACTCACCTACGACAGCGAGATCGAGGCCATCTATCTGATTGGCAGCTTCGGCGTGGTGACGCCAGGAGAGTACGAGGCCCTGCCTCGCGAGGCCATGCGCTACACGGGCGAGTTCCTGCTTGCCCCGCTGCCGGAACAGGTGGTCCTCGGCGATCTCACGCCCCAAGGCTTGCCCTTCTTCAACGGTGTTCTGCGCCTGAGTAAGAGAGTGGCGATCGAGGATGTTGCTGCTCGCAGCTTCCAGTTTGGCCGGAAGATGGCCCACATCGTGGACCTCGCGGTGAACGGTGAGGCGTGCGGCGAGTGGTTCTGGCGTCCCTTCTTCTGCGCCATTCCCGATGGGACGTTGCAGGCTGGCAAAAACGAACTCACCCTCACCCTCACCAGCGGTCTGCGCAATCTACTGGGTCCGCACCATCTGGAGGAAGGCGAGAGCTACGCTGTCGGCCCCGCCACCTTCTTCAAGGAGCCCAACATCTGGGGCAGTGGCCGGTGGAATGATGCCTACTGCTTCATGCCCTTTGGTCTACAGGTGTAGGAACTGGAAGCGGCCACGAATTGCTTAGCGCGGCCGCTGGCCGCAAGCAAGACGAACATCGAATCCCGCTTTGGCGGGGCAAGCATCGAGTTCACCCCGCAGGGCGGGGCGCCCAACGTCGAACATCGAATGGGGGAAGGGGACCGGGAGCCCTACGGCGCGGGTTCGACGACGAGAATGCCCCAGGGGGTGAGGGGAGGGATCTTCACGGTGGTCACGCCTTTGCCGGAGACGGTGTCGAGAGGGATGCGTTGCGAGAGGGGGGCGTAGTTCTTGGTGGTTTCAGCGGCCTGGTGCGCCGTTGCCTCGAAGGGGGGCGGGGTGAGCAGGGAGACGGACAGGGCCTTCCCTTTGAAGAAGGCACCGTTGCGGAGGGTGAGGGTGGCGGCGCGTGGCTTGGCTCGCCAGTCGACGAGGTGGACGACCACCGGCGCATCCGTTTGGCCGGGCTTGGCGCGGACGACGGCGTAGAGCTCGGGATCGCCGATGATTCGTAGCGGCGGCTGGAGCCCCCAACGGGTTTCGAGCAGGCCGGGGCCGATGGCAGCGGCATCCTCGTAGCCTTGCAGGTAGGGCGCGTTGGCGCGGAGGAAGCCGAAGAGGTCCGCGTATTGCTCGGGCGTGCCGAAATATCGGGCGGTCATGGAGCGCTGTTTCTTCTCGTCGAAGGTGTCGGGCATGTAGACATCCCATGGGACCATGCAGATGCCACCCGCCGCGTAGCTCATGGCGATGCTCTGGCGGGTTTGCCGTTCCCACTGCTTGGGGTCGGTGAAGGTAATGTGGCCGCCCTTCTTGGGCATGGTCACGATCTGCAGGCAGTCGATCAGCTCGGCCTGCTTGAGCAAGTGGTAGAGAGTGCCAGGCGTGGCGTGGCGACAGGAAAGCTCGCCGAAGAACCAGTCGAACTGCTGCATCACCTCGTCGAAGATGTGGACTCCATTGTTGCAGGACATGGCGACGGGGAAGCCGGCCTGCTCGTCCAAGGCTTTGCGCGTGCGCTGGTGAAAGGTCTTGGAGACATGGGCCTGGAAGGCAACGAAATGGGGCTTCAACTCGTCGCCACGCCAGTTGCGGAAGGCGATCCCCACGGGGGCGTTGGCCTGGCGCAGGCGGACGGCGTAGTCGAAGGTATCGATGCTCTCGATGCCAAAGGCCTTGAGCTGGTCAGCAGTCAGGCGTTCCTTGAGGTAGGCGCGGAAGCCTCTGATGCACCAAGAGCAGAAGCACCCGCCGTAGTTGGGGCGTTGCGAGTTGCCGCCGCCCTCATCGCGTTGGATCTGGGTTGCGCCGGCCCGGATGTAGGTCATCAAGGCTCTGACGTAGACCTTCTCGAACTCGGGGTTGCTGCAGCAACCGGAGACGCGGGACAGGTCGTTTCTCCAGTATGTTTTCCAGGGCTGTTCGTTGGGCGTGCCATCCAGGTTCTTGGTGGTGTAGCGGTCGATGAAGCCGGGCACATCGGGGGCATCGTTGGCGATGGATTCGCCGAGCAGGCTGCGCACGGTCTGCAGGCTGGCGGTGACCGCGCCCTGGAAGAAACGGCCGCTTTTGGTGACCTCGGCAATGTGCTCGGGGTTGTGGATGTAGGCCCAGACCAGGCCGGTCACATGGAAGTCGTCCATGGCCCGCATGACGCTCATCGGGTCCTTTTTGTTGCGCGGGCGCCAGCGCAGGGCCCGCATCAGGACATCGCTTGCCTTCGGGGCCTTGGGCGAGAGCTTGCGCACCTTGGCGACCTGGCAGGCGGGGACCAATGGGCGCGGAATGGCGGGGAACATGAGGAACTCTCGCGGCTGCAGAACCTTGTCCGAGATGCGAAACTCGTCGATTTCCCCGGCGAAGCTGTTCTTGCTGGACGCTTCGCGCGCGCCAATGTGCAGTGCGTCGATGGTGCGTTCGTCGGCGGATGCGGTGTCGAATTCGGCCGGGGTTTCCCCCTCTGCCGCCCGCATGCCATCCACGTAGATGCTGGTGCGGGGTGCCCCCTCCCCGGTGGCGTCCCAGGTCAGGGCGACATGATGCCACCTGCCTTGATGAAGAGCGGGGCTGGTCACCATGGTGAAGGTCGAGCGAGGAACGTTGTCCGCTGCCTTCACCTCGAAGTGGCAGGCGAGGCGGAGCGGCTCGGCCAAGCTGTGCGGACGCAGGACCATCAGGTTGAGGCCGCAGAAATTGGGGGCGTCGCGCGTGGTGAGGATGATGTCGCCGTAGCCATCGGGCACATCACCGGTGAAGCGGACCCAGCCTTCCACGGTCCAGGCGGTCTGGTGAAGGCGCAGGACATTGGTGCCCGGCCCGGTGGTCAGGTAGCGGTTGGCTTCGGGGTTGCCGGGGCAAGCCAGCGCCCCTGGATTCCCCACAGCATCCCCAGCAAAGGCTGGCGTCCGATCCGGGTTCAGGAGCTTCTGCATGGCGGGGGCCTTTGCCATCTCGAAGTCGCCGCCTGCACCGGCACTGCGCAACGTGAAGGCCTTCCCGCCCACCGCAGCCGGTGTGTTCGCACCGTCTAGACGGTCGAACTCCCAGTAGGCCACGGTTCCGGCAGACACGCTCAGGCGCAAGGCGCACAGGAAGGCGGTTAGCAGTAGAGGGCGCATATCGGTGATCTCCATGGAGTGCTTACGAGTTGCCACACGGTAATACGGCGTCGTCGTTTTGCGAAGCAGGTGTTGCCCCTTGGCAGTGGACGCTCGGCGTTGGGGTCGGTAGAGTGAGCGCAGAATGGGGCCGGACTGCGCGCACAGTTGCGGCTCGCCCCTGAGACACACATATGCTGAGGAATGACCATGGCCAAGTTTGTCAATGTTGCTGGAGTGCAGTTCGCTACAAGCACGCACGGTGGTGCTGCCAACGCTGGGGAGATTATCTGTCGGGAGATGGAGGCCAAGCTGAACTCCCTCAAGGGGTACGGCCTGGATCTGGTCGTGACCTGCGAGCTGGCGATTCTGGCCCAGACCCTGGAGACAGCCGAAGAGGTGGCGGATCCGGGCCCTCTGCTGCAGACCTACGCGCGGTTTGCCGCCGCTGAGCAGTGTCATGTGGCCGGCGCGTCGCGCGTTCGCGAGGGGGAGAATGTCTACAACTCGATCGTGTACTTCGGGCCAGACGGCAGCATTCTGGGCGTGTACCACAAGGTCAACCTGACCATGGGCGCGATCGAGAAGGGCGAACGTTCGGGCACGGAAGCCGTGGTCATCGACACCGCGATTGGCCGGTTGGGTGGCGTGATCTGCTTCGACCTGAACTTCGAGGAACTGCGTCAGCAATACCGTGCACTGAAGCCCGATATCCTGACCTTTGCCAGCGCCTACCATGGCGGCCTGATGCAGCAGATGTGGGCCTACGACTGCCGGGCGTTCTTCGTCTCCGCGCTCCAGTTCAACGGCTGCGGCGTGCTGGATCCCTTTGGCCGCGAGTTGAAGGTGACCGACTGCTACACCAATGTCGCCCGTGCCACCATCAACCTGGACCGCGTGATGGTTCACTTGGACAAGAATCGGGCGAAGTTCCCCGAGATCGAGAAGAAGTACCTGGGCGAGGTCATCATCGACACCCCGCCCAATATTGGCCCGGCGCTGATCTACAGCACGACCGACAAGCGCACGGCGATGGATGTGGTCGCCGAGTTCGAGCTCCAGCTCCTGGACGACTACCTGGCCGAGAGCCTCGCCGCAAACGCCGCAAACCGCTGATTTCTCTTCCCCTTCCCCATTCGACGTTCGATGTTGGGCGTTCAGCGTCCGACGTTCCCTCTTCTTCCCCCTTCCCCATTTCCTCCCCTTCGTACTACTATCACGCCATTTCTTTCTTTCTGAATGAGGTCCTCGGCGGAGGATAGTCGCAATCCGTTGATCCACAGATCAAAGCGTCGCGCCTCCCCTCCCCCATTCGATGTTCGATGTTGGACGTTCGGTGTTCGATGTTCAGTTCCCTTTGGTTGCGGCCCTCGGCCGCTCCATGGCTTTCGCGGCTTTCGTGGCTAGATTCCGAGACGTGACTCTTGGCTACTGGAAAGGTCAACACCATGAATCGGATCGAGCGGTTTCTAGCGACGGTGGAACGGCGGGATGTGGACCGCCCGGCGGGGTGGTTGGGGATGCCGACGACGGAGGCGGTGCCCGGCCTGCTGGCCCACTTCGGCGTCGCTGATATGGCCGGTCTCAAGCGGCGACTGGATGACGATGTGTGGCCCATCGAGGTCCCCTTCAGCCGTCCGCCCGCGAATCACATCGCCTGCGCGTTCGACTTTGCCAAGGCAAGCGGGGACGACTACGAGGAGCGGACCTTGACCGCGCCGGGCTTCTTCGAGGACATGACTGATCCGGCCTGCATCGCGGGCTTCGACTGGCCCAATCCGGCGGAGCATATGCACGCCGCCGAGTGTCGCCAAGCTGTCCAGGACGTGCCGGACGATTTCGCCAAACTGGGCATCATGTGGTCGGCCCACTTCCAGGATGCCTGCTCGGCATTCGGGATGGAGAATGCGCTGATGACCATGCTCACGGCCCCGGAGATGTTCCGAGCGGTGATCGGCCGCATCACGGAGTTCTATCTGGATGCCAACCGCATCTTCTACGAGGCGGCGGGCGATCTCCTGCAGGCGGTGCTGATCGGCAACGACTTCGGCAGTCAGAGCGGGCTGATGCTCTCGCCGGACGCCCTGCGCGAGTTCGTGTTTCCCGGTACCCGCCAACTGATCGAGCAGGCCCACGACTATGGTCTGAAGGTCATCCATCATTCCTGCGGAGCAGTCTCCGAGATCATCCCCGACCTGGTCGGTCTCGGTGCGGATGTGATCCATCCGATCCAAGCCCTGGCAACCGGCATGGCGCCGGACCGCCTGGCGCGGGACTTCGGCTCGCAGACCTCCTTCTGCGGCGGCATCGACGCCCAGGACCTTCTGGTGCATGGCACGCCCGACGACCTGCGGGCGAAGGTGCGCCAGCTATGCGAACTCTTCCCGACAGGACTGGTGCTTTCGCCCAGTCACGAGGCGGTGCTGCCGGACGTGCCACCGGAGAACATTGGGGCCATCTTTGAAGCCCTCCACGAGGTATAGAGACTATGACGCGTTGGTTTGACGACGAGCGAGACTGGTTCCAATCGGCGAGATACGGACTCTTTCTGCACTGGGGCGTGTACGCCGTGCCCGCGTGGCACGAGCAGATTCAGTACCGGCAGGGACTGTCGCGGCCCGAATACGAGCCCTTCGTACAGCAGTTCAATCCGGTGGAGTTCGATCCCGACCGGTGGCTGGACATCGCCGAAGCCAGCGGCATGCGTTACCTCACCTTCACCACCAAGCACATCGACGGCTTCTGCATGTGGGACTCGGCCCTGACCGAGTACAAGATCACCAACACGCCCTATGGGCGCGACACGCTGGCCATGCTGGCGGAGGCGTGCCAGCGGCGCAACTTCCCGCTCTGCCTGTACTACTCGTTCGTGGATCACAACCACCCCAACTATCCCAACGAGGGGCGCGCCCACGAGCTCTCTGGTCCCCAGCCCGGCGACGAGCCGGATGTGGCCCGCTACGTGGACTACGTGAAGGGGCAGATCCGCGAGCTGTGTACCAAGTACGGCAAGATCCACGGCATCTGGTGGGATGCGCAACGGCTTGGCATCGAGGACGCCAGTCTCAACGATATGATCCGCGAGCTACAACCGGCGGCAATGATCAACGATCGGGGGCTGAGCCCGGGCGACATCACCGTCTACGAGCGCGACTACAGCAAGACAGTCTACGACATCCCCGCCTTCGCGACCGCCACCGAGGCCTGCCAGGCCATCGGTCTACAGAGCTGGGGATTCCGCGAGGACGAGGACTACTACACGACCAAATACATGATCCAGAGCATCGACCGGATGATGGCCAAGGGCGCCAACTACTTGCTCAATGTGGGCCCCGACGCTCTCGGTCGCATCGCCCCCAACGAGGAAGCCATGCTCCGCCGCATTGGCGATTGGTACCAGCGCGTCAAGGAGTCCTTCGATGCCGAGGCCGTGCCTGGCATGACCGACAACCGCCAAGTGCTGACTAGCCAGCGTGGCAAGACGGTCTACGTGCATCTCCAAGAAGTCACTGGCAATGCCCTGGTCCTGCACCCCATCCGTCAGCTCCCCGAGCGGGTAACGCTGCTCAACGACGGTCGCGAAATGGAAGCCTGCCTGAGCCGCCTCCCCGTCTATCACAAGGACTCCGAGCCCTGCCTCCGCATCCCCCGCTTGCCGGTGGAGGAAATGGAAGGCGAAGTCATGGTCCTCCGCCTCGATTTCGCGGACGAGATCGGGCAGCCCGGGACTGACGGATACGAGCACCGCGACCTGGGGTAGAGTCTCACCAGGATCCCGCCTGGGGTGGGAGGAGCAGAAGCCAGTCAGTGGGGCGTTGCGGGAGTTTCATGCGACGACGAGGACGCCCCCTTCCTTGCGAACCCCGTGGAGCGGCCGCGGCGCTGTGCGCCGGGACCTCCTCGCCCAACCGGAACCGTGCACCGGAATGCCTGCGAGGGTGGGGGAGTGCTGCCGATGCGTCCCGAAGATGGTCGCGCGGCCGCGACCGCTCCAAGGCTGGCATCCGCAAGGGGGGATTGCGTGGCCGTGCGGGTTGCCCCTGACAAGGTCGCGGGGGCGCTGCCATCTCAGCGAAACACCTACGGAACTGAGATGCGTCCGAGAACACGCGCTCAGTCAACAGGGTCAGAAGGAGTGTCGTCGACGAGGCGATCCAGCTCGTGCTTCACGTCCTTCACGAAGCCAACCACCTTCTTGACCTTCTTGATCCGGTGCTTGACTGCACGCCGCAGCCAGTCGACGATGAGAACCATGTCCAGCAGCAGGAGCAGCAGCCAGCAATGCCACCAACTGAGTACGGGCTCAGTGAACCAGTAGGCCTCCTCGTAGGTCAGCACGCCCCGGATCCCGATACCGAACAAGGCGATGCCAGCCACGATGGGAAGCAACTGCCGACCGACCATGTTTGAGCGGATCCACAACCACTGTTCCCGGTACGAGGCCCACTTCACGACCAAGTAGCCGAACAGGCCCAGAGGCAGGGCGATCCCGGCCACGATCGCGGCAAGAAGCACGATTGCCTGCGCGCCGTGCATGCTACTTGTCCTCCCGCCAGTCACTGGTCCTGGTTTTGGTCACCCAGCCCTTGACGGCCCAACCGACGACGAATCCGCTCAGAACGACCAGCCAGAAAAGCGACGGTGGGCGATGTTCGTAGCCATGGGTCAGGTTCATCCCCAGGAGCGTGGCGATGGCCATCAGGGGAAAGGTCACGGCCGCGAGGACATTGAGCTTGTGCTGGGCGGCGGCCATCGCTTCTCCCTGGGCAGCCTGCTGCTCGGTATTCTCGGCGATCTGGTAATCCAGAGCGATCTTGACGTCCGTGGCCAGCAGCTCGAAGTTGCGCGAAACCTCATAGGCCTCGTCCCGCATGGCGATCAGGAAGGTGTCCCCCTCGATGTGGCTCCGTGCCGACTGCATGGCGCTGTGGAGGTTCGTGGTGGCCCGGTTCATGGGCGCGAGGACCTTCATGAGCTCAAAGAGCTCTGTGGGGGAGTCGGCCTTGTCGTAGAGGTCGTCGTACTTCTCGAACAGTTCGTCGTACTCCGCCAGCAGACGCCGGAGGCGACCGCTGCCGCCGTCCCGACCGTTGCATTGGTAGGTGCCATCCGGGCTGCGGAGGAAGAGAATGCACTCCCGCTCTGCTTGGTCGTCTTGCGGGGGAGTGTGCAGGACAATCAGGAGGTGCTCCGCCTCGAAGAGGGCACGCTGCCGACCATAGGTCGTTTCGCCTAGCCGTTGCTCGATTTCGGGGGGGAGTTGCCAGTCGTATTGTTTGCGTCTCATGCTGCTATCCTCTTGCTGTCTGTGTGCTTCCCCCTTCCCGTGGGGGGCGACTCACTGTCCTCAATCCTGTTCGGCAAGCGAGACCATACCCTCGTCAAGGACGGCGCGCTGACTGGCCAGGAGATAGTCGAGGCCCGCCTGCATGGACTGCTTGACTACGTTGCCGACGCGGCCGAAGCCGAAGGTGGCCGCGGCCGCCCGCAGGAGATCCTCTTCCGCCAAACTCAGATGCCGATCCAGGTTCGCGACCATGGCGTTCGCCACTTCCTGGGGGCAAATGTGCTCGGCGCTGCGCTGAAACTCGTCCGTCGGATCGGGAATGCGGTACTCTGCGTACGCCTCGGGCTCCTGCTCGTGCCACCACACGAACTGCCGCCCCTCCGACTCGGTCAGTTGCACGCGTTTCATAGGGACCCGGTCAAAGACGCGATCGACCACTTTCCGCGAGAGGCGGTTGATTCCCCAGCACGCCGCCACTCGCCGAGCGATGAATTCCGGGGAAAGCGGCGCCTCGTTCTCCACCATGCGGAGAATCCGCGCGGCGACCAGGCGGTTGGCGGCGGGCGAATGGAAGGCCTCGCTGCCGCCCTCCGCCGGGGCCAGCGTGGTGGTTTGGTAGACGGTTTCGCCACCGTCGAGCGCCTGTTCCTCCTCGTCGAGCGGCACCAGGTCCACCTGCAGTCGCGCAAAGGGCTCCTGGGCATCCTCTTGCTCCTCCGGCTCCGGTTCGTTTTCCCCGGCGCCTTCGCGTTCGTCCGGCGGGCGGAACTCAGCGAGGGCCTCGGCCAGGGCTGCCTCGATCCGGGCCAGTTCGCGTTCCTGATCGAAGCACCAGTCCAGGGCCCAGAGGTGCACCAGACGCCAACCCAGCGCGCGCAACACGGAGTTCCGCAAGCGGTTCCGGTCGCGGGCCGTGCGTGCCTGTCCTTGGGCCTGACTCTCGATATCCACCCCGAGGAGGAAGCTCTCGGGGTGGTCTGGGTGCCGAACGGCTAGGCCCACGCGACAGCCGGAACTGCCAACTTCGCTCTCGACGACCCAGCCCTGCTCGACCAAGGCCTGCTTCAGGGAAAGGGCGACTGGCGCGACTGCCTGGTCTTCCCCCACCCCGCTGTTCAGCATGCCAGTCATGCCTTCGCCCGCGAACTTGAGGAAGCTCTTCAAGTGCACCACGCCCACGGCTTGCGTGCGCTGCAGATCAATCTGCTCGGCCCGCAAGGTGGAGAAGACAAGCAGCTGGCGGCGCGCGCGGGTGACCGCGACATTGAGCCGTCGTTCCCCGCCCTTGCTGTTGAGCGGCCCGAAGTTCATGGAGACCTTCCCGTCGCGATTTGGGCCGTAGCAGATGGAGAACAGAATCACGTCCCGCTCGTCGCCCTGAACCGTCTCCAGGTTCTTCACGAACACCGGTTCCTGCACACGATCGGAGAAGTAAGGC
>Ga0233431_1005430_pt1 | contig 12405 bp, 11 predicted proteins | sample SI_118_April2016_FD_179867 | JGI IMG/M metagenome (GOLD analysis project Ga0233431, IMG submission 179867) | Seawater microbial communities from Saanich Inlet, British Columbia, Canada - SI_118_April2016_200_MG | ecosystem: Environmental > Aquatic > Marine > Inlet | place: Canada: British...
GTTGAACCACAAACCATCCAGCTGCTCGAATACCGCAATAACGACCGTATGCTGACCGTTTGCCGAGAAATCAGCCAGATTGAAGAAAGTGTAGTTGGTCACTGAATCAGGAAGAAGGCTTACGTTAACCTGCTCCGTTATAAACAGTCCGCCATCAACAGAATAGGAGGCAGTAAAGCCATTTATCTGGTTTAGCCCCAGGTTTTTAATCTGAATACTAACAGCTTCGTTCGCAGAAAGTACACAATCATAGTTTGGATGTATAAGATCGGTAACCGCCAGATCGTTGCTAGGTTTGTCATAGACCAGAAAATTATCGAAGGCAAAACCATCCATATCGGCTGTATTATCTGATGATCCAAAAGCGAATCTGAATTGAACCTGACTTTCACCCGCAAGGAACAATAGTTCGTACTTGGAATTTGCCCAGTCGTTGTGTTCCTCACCACTCCAACCATTAAACTGACCGGTATTGAATAAGGCATAAACCCAGGCATTGTTGTACCAGTTGTTGTCGTCCCCAAATACTCCAATCACCTGCCAGCTTTGGCCCTGGTTTATAGAGTATTGAATACAGGCTCCATCTTCCACTACAACCGTACTGTATAGCAAATCAAACTGAATAACAGGAGTACTCACAGTGCTAAGATCAAAGATTGGGCTTGTCATATATGAGTATTCGTAGCTGTTGTATTCTCCGTCAAGGTTGGTTGCGCATACCTTCTGGCCACTACTGGCTGTATTGATGAAAGATCCGGTGGGTAAGCCAACCTCCCATGATGAGTTGACGCCGCCTGTCACCCAAAATTGTTCATTTTCAAAGGTTTGTGCATAGGGGAAGGTAGTGATTGTTGGGATGGTTATATTGAAGGCAGTGATCAAAGAGTCGTTCCCGGAAACAGTATCGTATGCTTTGTTTACCCAGCACCTCAGTTCATGATTACCCAGAAGTGTCAGATCCAGCGTCTGTGTATAAACAATGTCCTGAAAAGAGTTTGCAGCGATTGGCCCCGGAATATTTTGTGAATGTGCAAATCCATTGCTCAGCTGATAATAGATAATTATGTCTGAAACGGGGGAAGAACTGTTATTGGCTAAACGGATGGAGACCGTTTCAGTTTGGCTATATATGCTTTGTTGCTGTGGTGTAAGCAGACTGTCGATACTTAGCTCTATGATTGAATTATTCTGGGCAGTAAGCTGAACGTTGTCCAGTCCAATCACACCCGCCAAATCACTAGTGTCCTCGCTGGCAAATGCGAACATTACATAAGGCAGATTGTCGTAGGCACTTATGGATATATTTTGGTTTTGCCAGGTGGTGTTCCCCGAGAATGAAGAAAGGGTATCGCTCCAGCTTGCTCCACTATCAGTGCTGGCGAGCAGCTGAACCGCAGAGCTTTGAATGAGGTCGAACTGCAGGTTTGAATTTTGTTGATAGCTCAGATCAAAAACAGGTAATTGCAAGTGATTGATCAGCATTGCTCCGTCTGAGGCTATATTTTCGGTGAAGATATAATTGGATCCACTGGTGATGGCTGATGTAGTTCCCGTTAGCCATCCATGCGATTCTTCATTGCTACAGGTACCCCATCCCATGGGTAACCATCCTGCAAAGAAATCTTCGGATAATGGAATTTCAAGAGCCTGCTCCAGGTTGTTATAAATCAGCCTGACCTCATCAATAAAAACCGCATCGAGCAATTGAAGTTTACATGCTGACTGGAATGAAAGTACAAAGGTACTTCCTGCGAGATCGTTCAGATTGAAAGTTAAAGTGGTATAAGGATCGTTGGTTAGAGTTGCCGGATTAAAGTTTTCCCGGCCACAAATATCGCTACGCTGATAACCATTACATAATACTCTGAACCAGCTGTGTTTTGTTGATACTTCTGCAATCTGACGAATCTTAACCTTTAGTTCAACGGAGTTGTAGTTTTCTGCATTCATGTATGCACTGGCAGTGGCCTGATGGCCATTGTTCTCAACCCATGCATTGTAGGAATTTGTTGAATCGCCTGCCCCAAACCAGAAGAGTGCTGTGCCTCCGGTAAGTACAATCTTATCGTTGTTGGTAAGTGCATTTGCCTCAACTCCGGAATAGAGTGTAAAATAGTTACCGGCACTGAAATCTTCGTAAAAGAATTCATTTTGGGCATTGAGGGCATGGTTGAATAGAGTAATAGTTACTATTACAAATGCCCGTGTTATGATTTTCATACTACTATGGTTTTCAATTTTTTAAATGTGTAACTACCTTAAGACTTCAATACCCTTTAGCAGAGTTGCATCAATATCCTTAATTACCGGATAAAATCCTTCATCATTAAAAATATTTCTGGCGATCTGAGCATAGATCATTGTATTTAACAGATCTTTAGAGTATTGGATATCTTCCATATTCTTTTCTATACCTTTCTGTTCTGCAAAAAGAATCAGGCCTTCCAGCAGTTTTTCACCTTTCAAATGATTCACTAGTTCCTTATGGCCGGCAAAAGAGGTGAATAATTGTCTGTTCTTATCCGTGTACCGGAATGCAAACTGATAGATCAGCCCGCGATTTCTCACTTTGGCATAATAGTCTGAAACTCCTGTAGTATCTATTGGTACAAAAATGTCCGGCATAATGCCGCCACCGCCATAAACAACCTTTCCGGCCGGAGTAATGAATTTCAGGGAGTCTGGGAATTGAATGCTGTCTTCTTCGCTGAATTCTCCATTGGCCATTCGTATGTGTAAATCTTCAAAATACTCGGTATGTCCGTTGGTATATGGCTTTTGAATAGAACGTCCGGTTGGTGTATAGTAACGGGCAATGGTTAAACGCAATGCTGAGTTGTCGGGAAACTGAGTTTGTTCCTGAACGAGTCCTTTACCAAACGAACGTCGTCCGATAATGGTTCCCCTGTCGTTGTCCTGAAAGGCACCTGCAAGAATCTCGCTGGCCGATGCAGAAAATGCATCAATCAAGACCACCGTTTCGATTTGCTTGCATATTCCATCGGAAGTTGATAATGATTCAGTTTTTGGCCGCGATTTTCCTTCTGTGTAGACAATCATTTTGTTTGCCTCAAGAAACTCGTCAACAATTTTGATACAAACTTCGAGATATCCACCATTGTTGCCACGAACATCAATGATCAGTTTTTGCATATTCTGATCAAGCAACTGGCCTGCAGCCTGACGAAACTCTTTGTAAGTGTTTGCTGAAAAACGACTGATTTTAATATATCCGATGCTGTCGTCAATCATATAGGCAACATCCACACTGTACAATGGGATTTTATCGCGGATTATTTCAAAATCCACCGGATCCTGTTCTCCGTTGCGAAGAATGCTAACAACTACTTTTGAACCACGTTCTCCTTTTAGCAGGCTCATTACATTGTCGTTAGAAATACTAATTCCTGCGATCAATGAATCGTCAACACTCACAATTCGATCCCCTGCCATTATGCCAACTTTTTCAGAAGGGCCACCAATGATTGTATGAATGACCACCACTGTATCGTTTTGAATATTGAACTGAACTCCAATTCCGTCAAAAGCTCCGTGAAGATTCTCATTGGTAGCCTTTAATTCTTTGGCCGGAATATAAACAGAGTGCGGATCTAAATCTTCCAATATCAGAGGAATAGCATCCTCAATTAAATCTTCTTTCGAGACAGAATCAACATATTCCTCCTCAATATAGTTAAGCAATACGTTTAACTTATTGGTCTGAGGATAGATAAAAAATTGTTGATCATCCTTATCGAATTTAAGCCGCTGTCCAATAAACATTCCAACTACCAGCATCAATGCCAGAAAAATCGGCATGATTGCTTTCCAACTGTTGTTAGACTTTTTCATTTAATATTCTCAGTTTGCATGATTTATTGAACATCAAAGATGCCAATTAGTTTGAGCTTATGCAATAATTAGTGTCTGCAAGAGTACTCCATGCTTCCATGTCATTGATAAGAGAAGCCAGTAAAATGACTTTCGGTTGTCAGTTGACGAATGAAACCAGGGAGTTGAATGCTCATAATGACTTTTTCAGAAGTAAGTATTACGAGGTATACAGTTTCTTGTAACGTTAATTGTGTTTCTATCTACCAGCAGTATGCCAGATCCAAAATAATTTAAATTATATGGTAAAGAGCAATGGCATAGAGATAAAAGCGAGGAAAGCGTGTAAGCGCAAATAGCAGGAATCTTTGCTGTGGAAACTTCATTAATCCGGCTATGCTGCAGATAACTCCCCAGGGAATTGGGAAAATGGCTGCAAGAATAATCAGGATGCCACCCCATTTATTAAAGGATATGATGTGAGATGCATATTTCCGGTTGAGATAATTTCTGAGTCTCCTGAACTTTCCAATTGTAGCTCCCAACTGATAAGCTATATAACCTGCCAGATAAGAAATAAGAGCAAGTCCGGAAAGAACCAGGATCGGATTGGAGGTTCGTTCTGACCAAACTATGAACACATCGGGAGGAAGGAGTCCAACAATTGATTCAGAAACCAGGAAAACCAAGTAGCTCAACCAGATAGGAATATCGGTCAAATATTCCTCCAGTACTTCATTAAGATCGAATATATATCGTTGAACCAGGTAGAGTCCGGTGAATAACAATCCTACAACAATAATAAGCTTCAGCAGGTTGCCAAGCATGAACTTATACAAACCACTTCTACGATAGTAAATGTGATAAACCTGAATGCGGTGCCCGATGGTTCTAATCTTTTCCACTCTTAAATATTCTCTATACTACTCTACTCTGTCCATCCAAACTGCAAAAATACATTTTTAATTGAGGGATATGTATTAGAAAGGATACTCTCAAACTGGTTTCTTTCAATCCATTTTACCTCTGAAATGTCCTCTTCTAATTGAGGTACGGGTTTTTGGTTTCCTTCAAACAGTACATCAAACCAAAATGTTTTTTTTAACACAAATTTCCCCTTTAAACGATAGGTATGGAAAGTTGGTATGAGTTCATTGGTGATTCTGGTTTTAGAAATGCCACACTCCTCTTTTATCTCCCTTAGAGCTGCAACTTCCGGGCTTTCTCCGGCATCAATTTTTCCCTTTGGCAAATCCCATGTTGATAATCGATACATCACCAGAACCTGATGCTTATGATTTGAAACAATTCCACCGGCGGCCTCCAGATATTTAAGATTGGTTTTTATCTCGTGGAAAAAGACAAGATAGGAACTGACAACCAGAACCGCTTCCTGAATCGATTTTCCTGAATCGAAGTCAACAAGTGTTTGCGCAATTTCATCAGGTTTGTCATACAAATTTATGATGGGAAGATCGGGTAATTGATCCGATTCATTTTCTTCCATTATGTGTAATATCCGGTCAAGGAAATAGATATTGAGCATGGCTCAAAGATACTATCTTTCAATGAGCAATCTGCTTGTAACCGTCTTCTGAAAATAACTTATTTGAACAATGTAGCAGCCATTGTTCAGATGAGAAACATCCAGGCTTTGATTTTTAATGCCACATGCCTGATGTACTATCCTGCCTGAAAGATCGGCAATGATAAATGAGATTGGCGATTCTCCGGATATTCCATCTATATGTATCCGATCCCTGGCCGGATTTGGATAAATTCCAGGATTATCGGCCAACAGAGATGTAATCTGAACAGGGAATTCGCCAATACCACTTGTTAGAATTTCTATGGTTCCACCATTGCTAATGAGCGTGAAGACAGTAGTGTCGGCAATCTCATCAACAGGTTCGTAGTAAAACCAACATTCATAATCTTCTCCCGGCAGAAGGATCGTATTAAGATCAAAATTGCTTGAAAATTCAGGATTAATGACCAATTGATTGAGCGATGTAAAGGTAAGATCTGCTACACCTGTGTTGGATATAATAATGGAAAGGGAATCAGAGAAACCAACTCCAATGGTGTTGAAATGAATGAATGTATCAGACTGTAAGGTGATCTCAGGCAGTAGCATGAATCCGGTTCTGGTAATGCTGACCATTTCTGTTCCGCCATTACTTTCAATGGTAAATTCAAGTATGTCCTGCACAGCATCAATCGGTTCATAATAGATTTGGAAAGTATAATCGTCTGCTCCGCTGAGGCTTGTGCCAAGATCAAAATTGCTGGAAAACTCAGTGCCTGCCAGTTGGGTGATGTTCTGAAAGATGAGAAGATCATTAGCCCGGTTGGTGACGGTCACATCTATGGTGTCGATATCACCAACGGTAATTACAGAGTTCGGAACAATCGTTTCAGAAACAAACATTAGTTGTGGTGCATATAGTGTTGTCGTAGGCAGTGAGTTGGAATTCCACGAATTTATGCCTCCGAGCATATTGTATACTTCAACAAAAGGCATAGTTTGCATCAGGGTAAAAGTGTTACCACTTCTTCCTCCGGAAGCGCAGTGAATCAAATAGGTTTTGTTCTTATTCAATGAATCAATTAATGCACTAAAATTTGACAAGTAATAATTTCTGTTAATCGCACCTGTTAAATGCTGCATGTTGTGCTCGGTAAACGTACGAACATCAAGAATTACAAAATTGGGATTGTTTACATTCGCCGTAATGAGACTATCACATTGCAGCGCCGAAAGGTGTTCAAAGATAGGCGTTTGCCCATATCCGTTTATGGATGGGTAAGTAAACAAAACAGAGATCAGCATCATAAATGCAAACTTCTTCTTCATGACTTAAAGAGATTGGTTCAATCATTAAAATTAGTGCTATATGTCACTAAATTCAAATAAAAAAAGCAATTTATAATAGTTATTGATACCTGAATAATGAGTTTGGCGAATTGCTTGACACATGCAGAAACTGAAATTATTGAATAAGCAGGAGGTGAGAGCATCACCAAATTAATTTATCTTTGTGCCCGATTTTATTGAAGAAATACAACTAAGATATGATGCTCGATACAGGAAAAGAGATAGCAAAGAAATTGCTCGACATTGGCGCCGTAAAAGTGCAACCCGAAGATCCATTCACCTGGGCTTCAGGATGGAAATCCCCAATCTATTGCGACAACAGAAAGACACTCTCTTTTGTCAAGACCCGGGATTATGTAAAGAGAGCTTTCGTTGCCAAAATTCGAAAATTATATCCAGAAGTGGAGGCAATAGCAGGAGTTGCAACAGGTGCCATTGCTTTGGGCGTTTTAGTGGCAGATGAAATGGACCTGCCTTTCGTTTATGTACGTTCAAAAGCCAAAGGCCATGGAATGGAAAATCTTATTGAAGGAACACTGGAGACTGGTAAGAAGGTAGTGATTATTGAAGATCTGGTATCAACAGGCGGAAGCAGCCTGAAAGCAAACGAAGCTCTTTTAAAGGCAGGCAGTGATGTGCTCGGCATGCTGGCAATTTTTACCTATGGATTTCCCATTGCAGAGAATAACTTTACAAATGCTAATTGCAGATTAACTACCTTGAGTAATTATAGTATTCTGGTTGAGTATGCCCTGGAACAAGGGAAAATCACATCTGATCAGGTTGAGACTTTAATGAATTGGCGTAAATCACCTGAAACCTGGGGGAAATAAGATCTATGACCAGATTTGAAGGACACCAAAAAAGGATTAACAAATCCGCTGAGCAGGTTTATACCTATCTCTCCGATTTTAACAACTTTGAGCATTCTGTTCCTAAGGAGCATGTTGAAAACTGGCAATCAACAGAGGATTCATGTTCATTTAGCCTGAAAGGAATTGGTGAGGTAGCTATGGAGATTGTGGAGAGGAAACCATTTAAGCTGATTAAACTTACCAATGTAAAAGATTCAAAGTTTAATTTCAACTTTTGGATTCAGTTAAAGGAAATTGCTCCTGACGACACCCGCATAAAATTAACCATGGATGTGGAGTTGAATGCGATGATGAAGATGGTTGCAAAAAAACCCTTGAATAAATTTATAGTAACACTTACCGATCAGATTGTTGAGGTGTTTAACAGGCAGTAGCTTTGTGAGACCATCAAAAGAAAGCATCCTGAGATAATCTTTTAATTTATGTGCTCAGAAGTTCAACTTCTTTGAATCCAAATTCCAGCACATCACTATTTTCTTTTTGTAGTAGCAGGGAGCCGTAGGTTCCAATCCCTATAACTTTTGCCCGAAACGAATCGCTTTCTGTTTTATAAGATTGAAAATCTTCGGTACCCATCAGTTTTTCGAAATAGATGGAATGAATCTCCTGAACTAGTCCATCTTTAAGAAGTTGATAGCTGGCATTCAGGCAGGAACACAAGTTCTTAAGTTCCGGTGTTAGATCAAATGATTTTCCACAAATGTTGCTCAGCGAAATAGGATTTGAAGCGTCGCTGTCGAAAGTGATTTGGTTTATGTTAAGGCCGATCCCGACAATTGTGGAACTCAGCGCGTTTCCCTGAATAGTATTCTCTATCAATATACCCGCAATCTTTTTCTCCCGAAACCAGATATCATTGGGCCATTTTATCATGAACTCTGAAGAGTAGTTTCCAAGATATTCGAGAATACCGATGGATATGGCTTTTGAAATTAAGAACTGCTGTCCGGGATCCAGCCATACCGGATGAAGGACCATACTTAACAACAGATTTTGATTCGGCTTGCTTTCCCATTGATTGCTGTGATAACCTTTGCCTTCTGTCTGATAACCCGACCATAGAACTGTTCCTTCATTTATGGCTTCTTTATCAAGAATTTCTTTCAACAGCCGGTTCGTTGAATCGCAAGCTTCTCTGTAAATAATATGACTACCTATTTCAAAATTCATTCTGTCAAAAGTAATAAGTTTTTCTGTCGATAATTTATAGGAAAAGGTATGTAATAGATGAAGAAAACAATCGTTTCAATCAGACTGCTAAAACCAATTCATAGAATGGATGTTTTAGTAGATAGAAGTAGATTAGTATGTAGGCAAATAGTTAATTGATTTTAATCTTTAAACAATGAAAGCCAGACCATTAAAAAAGAACAAAATCCATAGAGATAAACTAAATTCAATTACCTTTGCAACAAATTTGAAATATGACAAAACGCCCGTTAAATCAGGATACACAAGAAGTTTTAAAAATTATTATTGATGCACTTCTTGAAAAGAAAGGAATAGATGTTCTGTCCATTCATTTGGCTAAACTGGTTGATCCTGTTTGTGAGTATTTTGTGATTTGTCATGGAGATTCAAATACACATGTAAATGCATTAGCCGACAGTGTCCTGTTAAAAGTAAAAGAGGAGACTGGAGAGCATGTCTGGCATAAGGAAGGATACGACAACGCACAATGGATTTTACTGGATTACGCTAATATTGTTGTTCATGTCTTCCAGAATGAGTACCGATCGTTCTATAATCTTGAAGGATTATGGGCAGATGCTGAAATTGTAAAACACAAAGATGAGTAGGCTGTTATCAGCTGAACCTATTAATTGTAGTAATGGCAGAAGAGAATAGAAATAGCACCAATAATAAAAAGAAAGAAGATCCCAGAATACCGGGTTTCCTGAAAAATGCTGGTGCGGGAAGAACTCCCGGAGGCAAACCAAAATTTAATATTTACTGGATTTACGGGATCATTCTGTTGGTTATTGTAATGCTTCAATTCCTTGATGTAGGAAGCGATCCAAAACAAACCAACTGGGGTGATTTAAAGGAAATGCTTCGTAATTCAGACGTTGAAAAAATTGTAATTGTAAATAATAAGGTTGCTGAAATCACCATCAAACCTGATCGCCTAACCGGAGAAAACTACTCAGATGTTAATCAAACCAGAGTGAAGTCTTTGAGTGCTTCCGGCCCGCATTATTTCCTCACAATAGTTTCGGTAGAATCGTTTGAACGACGATTAGATGAGGCACAAAAAAATGTACAAGAGTTTGATCAGATTATTCCAATAGCTGAAGAACGAAGAGATTATCTTGGTGATACGCTTGGTTGGTTATTGCCAATTATTGTATTGGTAGCCATCTGGTTGTTCGTTTTTAGAAGAATGAGTGGTGGTGGATCTTCCGGCGGTGGGCCGGGAGGTATCTTCAATGTTGGGAAATCGAAAGCTCAACTTTTCGATAGAGAATCTGATGTTAAGATAGACTTCAAGGATGTTGCAGGTTTGGAAGAGGCAAAGACAGAAGTTAAGGAAATTGTAGATTTTCTAAAGAATCCGAAAAAATATACCGAGCTCGGTGGAAAGATTCCAAAGGGAGCACTGTTGGTTGGCCCTCCGGGTACTGGAAAAACTTTGTTGGCAAAAGCTGTAGCCGGTGAAGCACATGTACCGTTCTTCTCGTTGTCAGGATCCGATTTTGTAGAGATGTTTGTAGGCGTTGGAGCTTCACGTGTTCGCGATCTGTTTAAGCAAGCCAAGGAAAAAGCACCATGTATTGTTTTTATTGATGAGATTGACGCTATAGGACGAGCCAGAGGTAAAAATCCGAATATGGGTTCGAACGATGAACGTGAAAATACACTGAATCAGCTTCTGACAGAAATGGATGGTTTTGGAACCAACCTTGGTGTAATCCTGCTGGCTGCAACCAACCGCGCGGACATCCTTGACCGGGCCTTGCTTCGTCCGGGTCGTTTCGACAGACAAATTCATGTTGAGTTACCGGATCTAAACGAGCGGGAAGAAATATTTCAGGTTCATCTTAAACCAATCAAATACGATAAAAAAAATCTGGATGTTAACTTCTTTGCCAAGCAAACTCCGGGATTCTCTGGTGCAGACATTGCCAATGTATGCAATGAATCAGCACTGATTGCAGCTCGTAAGAATAAGAAGATTGTTGAGAAACAGGATTTCCTTGATGCCATTGATCGTGTAATTGGTGGTCTGGAGAAGAAGAACAAAATTATAACATCGATGGAAAAGAAAACCATCGCTTATCATGAGGCCGGTCACGCAACGGTAAGTTGGATGCTTGAGCACTCAAATCCACTGGTTAAAGTTACCATTGTACCAAGAGGTAAAGCCCTGGGAGCTGCATGGTATCTTCCGGAGGAACGTCAGATAACAACGCGCGAGCAAATATTGGATGAGATCTGTGCCACATTGGGTGGAAGAGCATCTGAAGAAATCAACTTCGGAAAAATCTCTACCGGTGCACTTAACGATCTTGAGAAAGTGACAAAACAGGCGTACGCAATGGTATCCTATTACGGGATGAGTACAAAGGTTGGAAATCTAAGCTTCTACGATTCATCCGGGCAATCGGAATATTCATTCAATAAACCTTATAGCGAGAGAACAGCTGAACTTATTGATGATGAGGCAAACATTATTATTGAGAAGGAATATAAGAGAGCCAAGAAGGTGTTGAATGATAATAAAGAGGGCCTGCTAAAACTCTCAGAACTATTGCTGGAAAGAGAGGTCATTTTTACTGATGATTTGGAAGCAGTATTTGGGAAACGGAAGTTTGGTAAGTCGAGATGGGAGGAGATTGAAGAGTTGAATGAGGTTAGAAGAACTCATCTCGCAAATGAGAAAGCGGCTGCCAAAAAGAAGAAGGCAGAAAAACCTGTGGAACCAGCACCTGTTGAAAAGCCCGAACCAGAGAATGAGTAGTTCAAGAGAAGAGATTCTGAAGAGTATCCGATCAACTATTAACAGGAGAGGAGACTCCTTAGGGAAAGCACCTGACTTTGAACGCCCGGTTTATCAGGAACCGGTGGGTAGCTTAAAGGAAAAATTTATTATTGAGCTGGAAGCACTCAAAGGAGAAGTGATTTGTGTGAAAACCACAGATGATTTGGCCCCGGCTCTTTCAGATTATCTGCAAGAAAATAATCTCACCAAAGTATTTTGTTACAATCCTGAAGTGTTACAATTATTGAAGAATGATGTAAAACTCTCTTCAGAAGATCAATTCATCAACATGGAGGTGTGCATAACTGCCTGTGACTTGTTGATGGCAAGAACGGGAAGCATCATGGTGAGCACCAGCGAAACAGACGGTCGAGATAGTTTTGTATTTCCTCCAACCCATATTGTTGTCGCGAAAGAATCCCAGCTTGTCTTTGATTTTGAAGATGGACTGGCTGGCTTACAAACTAAAAATGGAGGAGAACTTCCTTCACTAATCACAACAATCACAGGACAAAGTCGCACGGCTGATATTGAGAAAACTCTTATCCTTGGAGCACACGGGCCTAAAAAAATTGTTGTATATTTAATAGAACAGTAAAAAAATAGAGTCATGGAAAAAGATTGGGTATTGGTACTCTCGGCTGACAAAATGTACAAGGCGGAATTATTCAAGGATAAACTGGATGAGAATGATATCATCTCTGATATCCTGAATAAAAAAGGATCAGCATTCCTTCTTGGTGATGTGGAAGTTTATGTCCACAAAGACAATGAAGTAAGAGCGCTTGAAATCATTAAAGAATTTGGTTTCTAGTAAAATAAGGCCTGAGACCGTTCTT
>Ga0233431_1005431_pt1 | contig 12399 bp, 6 predicted proteins | sample SI_118_April2016_FD_179867 | JGI IMG/M metagenome (GOLD analysis project Ga0233431, IMG submission 179867) | Seawater microbial communities from Saanich Inlet, British Columbia, Canada - SI_118_April2016_200_MG | ecosystem: Environmental > Aquatic > Marine > Inlet | place: Canada: British...
TGACTAACTAGCTGAACGCCCATTTCTTTGGCTACATTCTGCTTGGTTGAAGGATAAGCTTGTATGCTAATAGCCCTATAACGATAATCATTTGATTCATTTCTAAACTGACTAAAAGAGCTGCTTGACATTAATAATGAAATAAGGATGAGTACTGTTATTTTTTTCATTGGACTTGCATTTGTTGGCATTTACTGAAACGAAATTTCGGGAATTTTATTTTCGTAAAATCATTAATTGAAAATTCAAGCAGTTTCAATCTATATGCTGGGAAAGAGAATTGAGGTTACAAACTGTTTAATAATGAACTCATAAAATGCATGATGAGTCACTTACTTGGCTGTTCAATGATTTTGCATGCAAATTACAAACTGCTATTTCAAATTTTAATCATATCTGCAAAAATGCAAAATTGCTTTACTTCACAAACACCTTTGTCGAAGAATTCACTTCATCACCAAGGATGGAAATAATATAGTAACCCTTAGCATAATTCAGTTCAAGCGTTTCGAAATGGCTATTTGTTATTAATTTACTTTGAAGTTCTTTCCCTAACAAATCTTGAACACGCAATGTTCCAGAAAAATCAGAGCGGGATTCTACAAATAATGTTTTCCCTTGTATGGTAATAATAGGTTCTTTTCCATCTTCTCCCGACAGATTTTCTTCAATATCAATAGTTTGAGGTTTAAACTTAATCACAAAGCGTTCATCTGTTACACCCTTATCCAATGTGAACTCATAAGTGTCTGTATTTCTCAAATCTGTGAGTTTAGCAACTGCTTTATCTTCCAAATAGATTTCAGTGGTGACATCAAAATTTTCAATCAATTCTACTTTGAACTGGTATTTACCACTAATTCCAACATCTAAGCCAACAGGAATAATTTCTTCTAAAGTAAGTGGTGGCAATGCCTGAATGACCAAGTTTCTGTCATAACCAGGAATCATGGAGTAAAATGATAAATCAGGATTTCCTTGTAGTTTATGTCCATCATACAGGTTATCGACCCCGTAAGTTGCTTCATTAAGGAAACCAATGAGTATTTCATTGAAATCGCCATTCGGATTGGTGACACTTATTTTCAAACGTTGCACATTTTCAATGGGAGGAATGAAAAACTGCGTATTGTTTTTCTCACGCATGGCATTGTTGAAGGTAATTGTATTGCTTGTTTTTGTTTTGCTTTGCACAAAAAAGGCTTGTCCTGTGCCTATATAGCCATTAGGCACTTTTCCTCCATTGAAAGTATAACCTGTTCCATTCCAGCTGGCATAATCGTTCGCATTGAAATTAGCTGATTCATCCCAGAAATACAGTGTTCCATAAATGCTGGGAGTTGTAGCGGGTGCATTTGCTGTCAGAAAATCATCAGCATTTAATGCGCTTGGATATGGATTACCTACCAGGTTCCATTCCTGATCTGTACTTGAAATCGAGGGTGTAATTGTACCATAACTCAAAGCACCCTCACTGTAAATAGTATTGCTATCCGTGTAAGCAACTGTGTATCCAGTAGTGGCAACTAAAGATGTTCCTGCAAATACTCTTATCCAACTTTGTGACGACACATCAAACCTATACACATTATAATTTCCTTTATTGGAATTGATCAGCTGGGCTCCTGTAGCATCACTAACCGAGGGTGAAAAATAATGTATTTCTCCTCCACTTTGTCCGGTAACATAACGCCCAACCTGTGCTCGTCCGCTTGATTGAGTAATTGTGCCATTGTCGAGAAAACTCCCTGTTCCTGTTGAGCTGGAGTTTATCCTTAGATAACCTATGTTGGTAAAATCTCCACCAAGTGTTACGCTTTGGTCATCATCAATAACAAGCTGAGCACCCGAATTGATTTTCAGTTTTTCAATGCTATAATCATCAGTAGCTGAACCACTCAAGTTTTGTTCTGCAGTTCCATTGATTTCAATGGTTCCATCCGTATTCTGATTAATCAGAACATCAGCTGAAGAGTTATTATTGATCCAATCACCCTCTAGCTTGATTGTACCATCCAAATCAATTTTGGCTTCCGAGCTGCTAGCATTGGCAGCTGTTAAATCTCCATTTTGCCCACCAGCAATATGTACAATGGCATCAGTGGTGATAATGATTTTTGCTCCATTTATTCGCAAGCCTGTTTGCCCTATTGAGACATAAGATAAAAAGACAAAAGACAAAAGGCAGAATGTTAGTTTTATGGTTCTCATAATCTTCTTTTTATACATCATTGTGGAAAGTGTTAACGAAGAATCAATCGCCATTTATGATGGGATCTCTTCTGCTGATAAATCGGGACCGCAATGACGGTTTATTATTTATTTTCCAATTCTTCAATTCTTGCTAATAATTCTTCAATAATTACTTGCTGCTCCTGAACTGCTTTCACCAAGGGCACCACAAACTCAGCGTAACTTAAACTGTAAAGTGTTTTGTCGTTAGTTGGTATTTTTACTCCACTGAAGTCATACCCTACTTCCCTAGCAGTTTGTTCCACTTCCTGAGCAAGAAAACCACTGAATTTAATCTCTTCAACAGCATATTTTTCAACATAGTCACTTGAGTCAACAATGCCCATTAATTCATCACTTTTATCCTTATCAAGGTTATATGTTACAGGGCGCAGCTTCATAATGAAATCCAATCCAGCTACATCTTCTTTAATGTTGTTTTTAATGCGTCCATCTGACATGGTTGACCAGCTAACCTGACCTCCTATCCATGATTGTGAGGTGTTTCCAATGCAAACATGATTGGTCGTGGCAGTAGCTGCATTATAGCCAAGCAGAATTGTATTGTTCAATGCTGAATATGCTGTTAAAGGACCTGCTCCATAGCCAATTGCCGTATTGTTATTTCCTGTGATATTGACTGTTAATGCATTCGAGCCACAAGAGGTGTTGTAGTCTCCTGTAGTAGTATTAAGCAGGGAGCTGTATCCCATTGCAGTGTTATAAAAACCACTTGTATTTTGCCTGCTTGCATTAACTCCTAAGGCTGAGTTATAATAACCAGTTGTATTAGAATATAAAGCTGCTCCACCACTTGCCGAGTTTGAATAACCAGTTGTATTTGAAAACATTGTTTGTGAACCAACAGCTGTATTGTAGGTGCTAGTTGTGTTAGAATACAAAGCATTGAAACCAACAGCTGTATTATTATTACCTGTTGTATTTAAGTAAAGTGCACCATGTCCGTTTGCGGCATTCTGAAATCCTGTTGTGTTTGTATATAAAGCCCAGCTTCCGATTGCTGAATTTATATAGCCTGTTGTGTTGTTTTCAAGAGAGAAATATCCGACACCTGTATTGTAATACCCACTTGTATTATCTTTTAAAGAGCTGTAACCGATTCCACTATTTCGATAACCGCTTGTATTGGCATTAAGGGCAGAATACCCAATAGCAACGTTCAAATTGTCACTTAAATCATCATTAGCACCAGCCGATTCTCCAATAAAAACCGAATACCCAGTACTTAGTACTTCTAATCTTGAACCAGTCATTTTCCACTTTTCTGTTCCTCCTAAATCAAAACGTATCATATCTTCATCGGCAGCTTCTTCTACTTGAATCTTGGTATCGTTATCAGCATCTATTATTTGATCCAAATTGATAGCTCCTATTGAATTATCAACATACGTTTTTACTGCATTCTCAGTAGGTAATGCAAAGTCACTAGTTCCTGTTAAGGTTACATCAGTTGAAAACTCATTAATGGAAGCACCAGTAGTTGACATTTGCAATGAACCATAAATTCTAACTAAACTCTGATCGAAATCTCCATATATAAGAGGATTGCTCGAACTTGAATTTTCTATATAGAGTTTATTGTTTCCGGTTTCGTTGTAGCCTGCCTGGTATCCTAAAAATATATTGCCTGATTTATTGTGTATTGAAGTGCCTAGGCCAGCCTTATATCCAATAATTGTATTATAGTTTCCTTCTTCGTTATTGCCATTTGCCTTTACACCTAAACTAACATTTCCAGTTCCACTTGTGTTAAAGTAAAGTGCAGAAAATCCAATTGCAGTATTCTCAGACCCATTTGTATTAGAATAAAGAGCTTCTAAACCATTTGCTGTATTGTAACATCCTATTGTATTGGCATACAGTGATTTAAATCCAATTCCAACATTGTAACTGGCATTAGTTGGACTGCTTGAATATGCGCTATTGTAGCCACTTTGGTATCCTATTAAAACATTATAACCGTCTTCGTTGCCTGTTATTGAGTTTCCAGCTCCCTCTCCAATATATACACTATAATCGCTATTAGGAAATTCTAATGCATTGGTTGTTAGTAACATCCTTTCAGTACCCCCAATATCAAAGCGAATTAAATCTTCATCATTGCTTTCTTCTACTTGTATTTTGGTGTCACCATCAGCATCAGACAAGCTAGTAATAAATGATATCCAAGCCGATCCGTTCCAATAGTAAAAACCATCAGGCGCATCTCCACCACTGTTGTAAATAATCAGACCAGTAGCTGGGCTACTTATGGGAGTTGCTGTACTGGCATCATCCAAATCAATTCGTGGTATTAGCAATCCTTTTGTTGTTGATTTTACATCTAAAATTGCCGAAGCATCTGGTGTGTAGGTTGCATCATCAGTCACCACCACATTTTGAGCAAATATTTTTGAAGTAATTAATAGTACCAATACAGTTGTCTTAATGAGTAAGCCAATGTACTTCAGATAAATTGTGTTTCTTGTTTTCATGCCTCTGTTTTAATTAACATGTATTTGGTCTTCGACTACGCTCAGACCAGCATTCGTTTTTTAAACGATGATTTATTTATTTTCTAATTCTTCAATTCGAGCCAATAACTCTTCTATTGTATTTTGTTGTTGTTGCATTTGTAGTTGTTGTTCTTGTACCGCTTTTACCAAAGGCACTACAAACTCGGCATAACGCAAACTGTAATGTGATGTTTCGTTTTTAGGCTTATCCACACCATGAAAATCATAATTTACACTTTGTGCAGCAAGTTCTACTTCCTGTGCAATAAATCCCGTTTGAACTTCAGCAGCTTTCAATTGTTCGCTTTCTGGAAGTCTTACTGAATCACCAGTACCATTAAATTCAGCAAGCGCATCCATGTCTAAATTGTAAGTAATTGGTCGGAGCTTCAAAATGAAATCAAGCCCAACAACATTTTCTTTTACATTAGTTTTAAAACGAGCATCTGAAAGGTTTGACCAACTAGAATACCCTCCAATAGTTGAAACAGAACTGTTGCCTAAGCGAATTGTATTACTTGCTCCAGGCTCTGCATCAGAACCTATTGCTGTAGAATTATGGTATGAAGACCCTGTACTAAAAGCACTATATCCAACAGCGGTATTATGGTATCCTGTAGAGTTAACATAACATGCGAAGTCTCCAATTGCTGTGTTATAATCACCGTCAGTAATATAATTTAAAGAGCTAAATCCAACTGCTGTATTATACACCCCTGATGTAATAGTTTTCATACTTTTACTCCCAATTGCTGTATTTCCAATACCACTATTATTTGAAGCAGTTGTACTTCCCATATGTGCTTCATATCCAATTGCGGTATTATTAGTTTCTATACCACTGGTTCTGTTATCAGCATATTTCATTGCATCATATCCAATTGCAGTGCTAGCATAATTTGCCTTATTAAAATATAGTGATTGATAACCTATTGCAACATTATATTTCCCAGTTGAGTTAAAATATAATGCAGAATTACCAACTGTTGTATTGTTTTCACCAGTAGTGTTTGAATACATCGCAAGAGCTCCAATAGCAGTGTTTTGTATTCCAGTATTCCCTGAAGCAGGAGATGGTCCTTCCAAAGCCCTATACCCGACAGCTGTATTAAATGAAGATTGTCCAGATGATCGATCATCTGCATTACTTATTGCATTATAACCACAGGCAGTATTACCATGATTACCCTTGTTATTAGAAAGTGAATTTCTTCCTATAGCAGTGTTGTAATGTCCTGTAGTAGTAGATGTCAATGTTAGGCAACCAACTGCAGTGTTATAATATCCTGTGGTGTTGTCAGTTAATGCTTCATTCCCAATAGCTGTATTATCATATCCTGTGGTGTTACTCGACAAAGAAGAACTACCAGTTGCTGTATTCTGGTTTCCCGAAGTATTTGAGCTCAATGAATTGTACCCTAGAGCTGTATTATAGCTTCCCGTAGTATTATCAAGCATTGCTTGATCCCCAACAGCAGTATTATATTGACCCGTATTATTGGCTGCGGTCGTACTTCCTTGTAGAGCTTCATAGCCAATCGCAGTATTATATGTTGATCTTCCTGTTGTTCTGTCATCAGCAAAATACATTGCTCCATACCCAATTGCTGTACTTCTACTGTTTCCTTCATTTGTTAAAAGAGTAGAACACCCATTCGCTACATTATATGATCCTGTTGTATTATGTAATAATGCATTGTTACCAATTGCTATATTTCTCGATCCTGAAGTATTGCTATACAGTGACTGTACTCCAAAACCATTATTCCGCTCTCCCGATGTATTAGAATACACTGCTTGATCTCCAACAGCTGTATTTTTCTGGCCTATATTATTAGAAGCTGTAGAACTTCCTTTTAAAGCCTCGTACCTATTGCAGTGTTATAACTCAACCTTCCGGATGCTCTGTCGTCCGCATAGTACATTGCAAAAAAGCCAATTGCAGTGCTTCTTGAATTTGCTATGTTTGAATTTAAAGCACTACCTCCAACAGCTATATTATATTCTCCAGTAGTATTATTTTCTAATGCAGAACCACCAATAGCAATATTTGTCCATCCTGTTGTATTAGAAAATAGTGCTTTATAGCCATAAGCAGTATTATAATTTCCACTCGTATTGCCAGCTAATGAGGATGTTCCTATCCCTGTATTTTTATTTCCGCCATTATCATTAGCTCCAGCATTAGTTCCAAAAAAAATACTAGATCCATCATTAATTCCATCAGATAAATCATCAATTGAGGCTGCACCCCCATCATCTTCCCAGCTCAATGCACCACTTCCATCCGTTTGCAATAATTGCCCACTGCTACCATCAGCTTCAGGTAAGGTATAGGTTACATCACCACTTTGTGCTTGGGTTTGAAATTTAGTATAATTGCTACCAGAGCCACTGGGTTCAAAAAATTTAAGGTTTGAAGCTTTGGTTCCATTGGCTAGTTCAAAGTCAGCATTAATTTTCAGTAAATCAGTATCAAACTCACCATAAATCAGCGGACTTGCTGAATTGGAGTTTTCAATGTAAAGTTTGTTGGAATTATCTTCACCAGCCCCTGCCTGATAACCAATAAATATCCCTCCCGTTTTATTATGAGTAGTAGTTCCTTTACCTGCTTCATAGCCAATAGCTACATTGTTTCCTCCAGTTTGATTGTTATAATTTGCACCCGATCCAATGCCTACATTGTTTGTACCAGTTGTGTTTTTATACAAGGCTTCAAAACCAATTGCTGTATTTAAATTTGATGTGTTGTTATACAATGCATCCTGCCCAATAGCCGTATTAACCTGTCCACTGGAGTTTAAATAGAGAGATTGATAGCCCAAAGCTGTGTTGCCAAGTCCATCAGTGTTTGATGAAAGTGAGTTACTTCCTACAGCTGTATTATAATAGCCGGTTGTATTTGATGAACCGGACCGATATCCATTAAAAACATTTAAATAACCAGATGTATTTGAAGCACCACTATAATAGCCAAAAAAGTTATTATCATGCCCTGATGTATTCGAATAGCCTGCGTAATATCCAAAGAAGGCATTTTTATTTGATGAATTGTCATCATTAACACCAGCATTAGTCCCAAGAAAAACACTGAGACCTCCGGTTTTGCCATCAGTTAAATCGTTAATTTCAACATTGCCTGCAAATAGCAAAACCCATTGTGCGCCTATATAGGCATAAAACCCAGGTGTGTTGTCTGTCTGAAAAATGAGCAAGCCTTCTGCAGCACTAGAAAAATTATCTCTTTCGGTTTTGGTAACTCTAGGTATTAACAGACCCTTGGTGGTTGATTTCACATCCAACATTGCTGAGGCATCTGGTGTGTAGGTATTATCATCGGTTACAACTACGTTTTGAGCCGTTGAGACAAAAGATGAAAAGATGAAAGATACAAAGAGTAATGACCAGCCTATTTGTTTTGTTATTTTCATGATATTCCTTTTTTTGCGTTATTGCGATGAGTGTTAGCGAAGACCAATCTTTAATTATTATGGGATCGCTTCGTTCCTCGCGATGACGATTCATATTATATTAGTTTTCTAATTGTTCGATTCGGTTTTGTAATTGTCGAATTAATTCTTGTTGATCTTGCAAGGCTTTAAGCATGGGAGTTACTAGTTGTGAGTATGAAACAGTTTCTACACTTCCATCCTCATTGTAACTAACAAAATCAGAATTTACCTGCTCAACCTCTTCGGCTATTAAGCCATATTGAATAGTATTGTTTTTGTCGTTCTTGTAGGTGTAATTAACAGGTCTGAGTTTATAAATCCAACTAATATCAGCTAAGTTATTTATGTTTTTCTTGTACCGTAAAGAAGATGATATGTAGCCAATTTTACCAAGATTATCAACATAAACGTCTCTACGTGTTAAACCCACTGTTCCGGCATATGCTCCCTGACAATGCAAACTTGTTATTGCTGTATTGCCAATCCTGACCTGATTACTTGCAGAAGCCAAGGAATTGTAACCAATAGCAGTTGAGTTGGTTTGAGAAGATGAGCTGACATCGGAAAAACTTCCGATCATTGTATTCTGGTTTCCAGAAGTTAATGTGTTTCCTGACTCATAACCCAATGCACAATTGTAATCCCCTGTGGTAACAAGTTCAAGAGACTCGAAACCGACCGCACTATTTCGAAAGCCAGAAGTATTATCTTTTAATGCATGATAACCTAGTGATGAATTGCTATAGCCTGATGTGTTTTTGTATAGCGCCTGATCTCCAACTGCAGTATTGTATTGTCCGGTATTGTTTGAGGCGGTACTACTGCCAAGTAATGCTTCACACCCAATGGCAGTATTGTAGGTTGCCTGACCTGTTGTTCTGTCATCTGCATTAAACATTGCTTTATAACCTACAGCAGTACTTCTGTTGTTTTCTGTGTTTGAAAAAAGAGTTTTAAATCCTATGGCAGTATTATTATTACCTTCAGTATTGTTTTCTAAGGATGAGCAACCAATGGCTATATTCTCAGACCCAGTTGTATTTGAATGAAGAGTTAAGTCTCCGATACATGTATTATACTGCCCACTATTATTAGATGCTGTTGTGCTTCCTAGTAAAGCTTCATAGCCAATTGCTGTATTGTAAGTTTCTCTTGCCAAAACTCTATCATCTGCATATCGCATAGCTTGATGTCCTATGGCAGTAGATCGGTTATTTGCTTTATTTGAATGAAGCGAATAGATCCCGTAGGCAATATTGTTGTTTCCTGTAGTATTTGAATATAATGACTGATAACCACTTGCCACGTTAAACCCACCTGTTGTATTTGAATATAGGCCACCTGAACCCATTCCACTATTTCCAAGACCAGAAGTAATTGAGTACAATGACTGATCACCGATTGCTGTATTATACTGACCCGTATTATCAGCCGCAGTAGTACTCCCTCTCAAAGATTCGTAACCTATTGCTGTGTTAAAGGTAGACTGGGCAGAAGAAGTTCTGTTATCTGCATAAAACATGGCATGATATCCTATTGCAGTACTTCTGTTGTTTACTTTGTTATTATATAAAGAGCCAACTCCGTTTGATGTGTTGTAATCTCCTGTTGTATTGTGATTCAATGCATCTTTTGCGATGGCAGTATTGTAATCTCCCGATGTATTGTATTCCATCGCTAAATGTCCAACTGCCGTATTATATGACGCAGTATTAGTATAAAGAGCTCGTAATCCAAGTGCCGTATTTTGAGTACCAGATGAATTAGAATACAATGACTGAAATCCAATTGCTGTATTGGCAGTACCATCGGTATTAGTTGTCATGCATTCATAACCTATTCCAACATTGTAATTGTTTGTACTATCATCATTAACACCTGCATTTGTCCCAAGAAAAACACTGTTCCCCCCAGTAGTACCATCGGTCAGGTCATTGATTTTTATATCCCCAGCAAACAGCAATTGCCAAGTGCTGCCATTGTAGTAATAAAATCCTGCTGTACCATCTGTTTGATAAACCATAAGACCGTTGGCAGGGCTGCTTATATTGCCTCGTTGTGTGGCTGTGAGGCGAGGGATTAGCAAACCCTTTGTAGTAGCCTTTACATCCAGCATTGCCGATGCATCTGGAGTGTAGTTTCCATCATCAGTTACAACCACATTTTGAGCAAATATTTTTGAGGTGAAAAGTAGTACCAATACGGTTGTCATTATAAGAAGGGCGAAGTACTTCAGATAGATTAAGGTTCTTGTTTTCATGATCCAGTTATTAAATCTATTTTCACTCTTTCTATTTGCATAAAAGAGTTCAAAATCAATATAATTGAGCACTTTATAAAAGTGTTTTTACTATATCAACAAATCAATACTTTTCTTGTAGGTGTATTAGAAATAATGGATCACAGTTCCCTGAATTTCGTTTTTCGTAAAGAAAAACGAAAGCATTGCCACAGTACTTATATGTACTTCGTTTTCATCAATCATGTGTTTTTTCGGGAGAAAGTATTATCAACACGAATATATATAATCAATGTAACATATCATGTATTAATTAATATTAATGTAATATTAATGTGCTCATTATGTGCAATGTAAGAGATTTTTTCTGTGTTGAATTTTGAAATATATTTATAGCTTTCAGTGTTCATGATAGTTTCATGATGTTTACTTAAATAATTAAGATTGTGTGTTTGCTTATTGAAATTACAATAACACATTCATTCTATTTCACATTTTTTTCTACTCACTATCTTAACCATTTCAAGTTCTGCTTCACAAACAAGAATCGATTTATCAATCTACAAGCAACCATTGCAATCATCAAATCATCTACCCTCAAATAATCTGATCAAGAGAATCAAATAAAAAGTCTTTTTCATGATATTTGCTGCAAATGCAATTATTATTTAGACGATCCGTTTACATGCTTTAGAACAAAAAGTCCTATGAGAAAATATATTATTCTATTGTTCCTTGCCATGTGCACTATTTATTCATCTGCACAAAAAAAACACACCATAAGTGGTTATTTAACTGATTCGGAAAGTGGAGAGAAATTAATAGGTGCCAATGTGTATGATCAGCACAGATTAACCGGAACCACCACCAACACCTATGGTTTTTATAGCCTAACCCTGCCTGCCGACACTTACAATATTGTTTTCTCCTATTTAGGATATGGAACAAAAATCAGCAAACTGAAACTCAACAAAGATTTGGTATTAAATGGCAAACTACTGCCCGGGCTAAATTTGGAGGAAGTTGAAATAACAGCTGATCAAACAGAGCGGATTGAAGAAATGACCCAAATGAGTACGATTAAAGTACCCGTTGCTCAAATAAAATCGATACCGGCCATGTTTGGAGAAGTAGATGTATTAAAAGCATTGCAGTTATTACCAGGAGTTCAAAGTGGTATGGAAGGTGGCAGTGGTTTGTATGTTCGCGGTGGAGGTCCCGATCAAAACCTGATTTTATTGGATGGAACACCCGTTTACAATGCTTCTCACCTTTTCGGTTTCTTTTCTGTATTCAATGCAGATGCAATCAAAAATGTAGAATTAATAAAGGGTGGCTTTCCGGCACGATATGGAGGGCGTTTGTCTTCAGTAATTGATATTACGCTGAAAGAGGGAAATATGAAAAAGATTAAGGGCGAAGGTTCCATTGGACTAATTGCTTCAAAGTTCACCTTGGAAGGCCCTATTTGGAAAGACCGCACTTCTTTTATTATTGCTGCACGCAGAACGTATTTGGATATTTTGATCCAACCCTTAATAAAAAATGTTTTAGGCGAAAGTAACGATGTTAATGCTGGCTATTTCTTTTATGACCTAAATGCTAAGATAAACCACAAATTAACTGATAAAGACCATTTATACCTTTCGCTCTATACCGGAGATGATAAATTTTATTTAAAGCAAAAACCATATTCCTATTTATACGATGGGGTTTTATTTACCGAATCATCTGATGCAGGTTTGGGCTGGGGTAATTTAACTTCTGCTTTGCGCTGGAATCATCAGTTTAATAATAAGCTGTTCTCCAATCTCTCTTTAACTTATAGTCAATATGATTTTGATATACATAGCAATGAAAGTCAGGTTTTTGACACCGTGAATCAGTCTTATTCCATGCAATACCTTTCCGGTATAAATGATATTGCCGGGAAACTTGATTTTGATTATCTACCAGG
>Ga0233431_1005432_pt1 | contig 12398 bp, 9 predicted proteins | sample SI_118_April2016_FD_179867 | JGI IMG/M metagenome (GOLD analysis project Ga0233431, IMG submission 179867) | Seawater microbial communities from Saanich Inlet, British Columbia, Canada - SI_118_April2016_200_MG | ecosystem: Environmental > Aquatic > Marine > Inlet | place: Canada: British...
CAGACAACTGGATCTTATTTAACTTAATCGACGGAATCCTCAAAACATCAATATTCATTCTATATATATTTATCCTAAGCTTAGTTCCTAGCTTCCGCAGAATTTTTGAATATCACGGCGCGGAACACAAAGCAGTCTTCAATTACGAAAAATCACTGCCACTCACAGTTAAAAACTCACGCAAACAATCCCGTTTCCACCCAAGATGCGGAACAAGCTTCATATTAATAGTATTCGTGATCAGTGTAATCGTTTACACATTCGTACCAAAACAACCAGATTTCTGGACCAACCTTGGAAACCGCCTGCTATTCCTCCCACTCATTGCAGGTATCGCTTATGAATATCTCAAAATCTCCGCACGTTTCTGCAATCAAACTTGGACAAAACTATTTGTGGCACCAGGTCTTTGGCTACAAAGGCTCACGACAAAAGAACCAACCGACGACCAAATAGAAGTAGCGTTGAACTCGCTCAAATTAGCGCTTGAGAAGGAAAAAGCCGCGAAACAGACGAGTCTCAAAAGCGTGATCAATAAAATGACCAGCCTCTAAGCCTGAGCCTGAGCATCTGCCATATCAACTGGAACGCCAGGTCCCATTGTTGTAGTCAGAGTGATCGATTTCAAGTAAGTCCCTTTAATAGTAGTAGGTCTTACATCCAAAATTGCTTTTATAACTGCAAGTAAGTTCTCTTTCAAAGCTGAACCTTCAAAAGAAGCCTTTCCGAAAATAGTGTGAACATTTGCAAGCTTATCAACTCTGAATTCGACTTTACCTTTTTTGATTTCTTCAATTGCATTAACAACATCAGGAGTGATCGTCCCAGCTTTTGGACTTGGCATCAATCCTTTTGTTCCAAGGATTTTTGCGATCTTACTAAGCTCTCTCATCTGAGATGGATCTGCAACGGCGACATCGAAATCAAGCCAACCTTTCTCAATCTTCTCAATCAATTCAGCTGTACCAGCTTCAACAGCACCAGCTGCTTTTGCATCTTTCACGCCAGCCTCATCAACAAAAGCGATAACTCTAACCTCTTTACCAGTTCCATGAGGAAGGCTAACAGTTGATCGAACATTTTGATCAGCATGTTTTGGATTTACTCCAAGTCGAACGTGCACCTCGCAAGTTGAATCAAACTTGGTTGCAGACGTTTTTTTAATGAGATCAATAGCCTCATCAACAGAAAGAACTTCTTTTCCCGCAAGCGCACTTTCAACTTGTTCGAGTGCTTCGCGGTACTTTTTACCGTGTTTTGCCATTTTATATTGGGTTAAGTGGTCAGGCGACGCTAGTCGCCGATTCTCGACTCGTAAGAGGAGAGAATCCAAAGCTTTAAGCGCCTCCCACTAAAAGTGGATTATCCTTTGACTTCAACGCCCATGCTTCTGCATGTTCCAGAAATAATCTGTACAGCGGCGTCGATATCATTTGCATTCAAGTCTTCCATCTTTGTTTTCGCGATTTCCTCCAATTGAGCTCTTGTAATTGTTCCAACCTTTTCTTTGTGTGGAACTCCAGAACCTTTTTCTAATTTGATCGATTTCTTGATCAATGAAGCCGCAGGCTCAGTCTTTGTAACAAAAGTGAATGATCTGTCCTCAGCAACCTTGATAACTACAGGAACTAGAGCACCTCCCATCTCTTTTGTTTTCTCGTTGAATTGATTACAAAAAGCTTGTATATCAACTCCGTGTTGTCCCAACGCAGAACCTACAGGCGGAGCTGGATTAGCTTTCCCAGCTGGAATCTGTAGTTTGATAATGGTTGGTCCTTTTGGTTTTGCTTTATCTTTAGCCATAATAATTTTGTTCAAGTAATATAACTTGAGTGCGTAACGTGGGGTATTCTAGAGAAAATGCGGAAAAAGTCAATCGAATTCCTACATCCCCAACATCAAATTTGAAACAAGATTCCTAACCTGAGGATGATATTGTTTCGGATAACTAAATCCAAAGATTTTTGAGCCAAGCCTCACGGTCAAAAAAGCAACACTATCTCGGCGCGAATCATTCATATAAAAGCTCGCACTTCCAAATTGATTTGTCTCATTCAAAGTAGACTGACCAGTTTCAGAAGCTCTCATTTTCAAGACCTCATAGACTTCACCAACTTGAGCCGCATTATCAGGTACGATAGCATAAATTTTTGCAAAAGTAGTCGAACCATTTGTTACAGCATATTTCTTCACATCAATTCCAACCAAATCTGTCATAGGAATAGACTTATACAGCATCCCATCAGTCTCCTCATCAACCAAATATCCGCCAATAAATCCACTATTAACGATCTGATCATTCCTAACATAAGAAACCGGCCCCGCAGAATCATCATAACTTCTCGAAAAGTCTTCGATATCAAAAGTCCCACCATCAGACAACGCAAGTCCAGAATCATCATTACTCATAAAATCAAAAACATCACCAGAAGAATCAACGATTTCAAGAGGCACATCGGTCGTATCAAGCAATCCAATATCAGCCACAACCTCTTCTTCCACAGGATTCCCAATCAAATCAGCTCCAAGAACATTCGACTGAAATCTATCTGACAACTCCAATTCACTTGGCAAATTATATCCTTCCTCAGCAGTAACTCCATCATTAGGCCCATCCACAGCCGGCAAATATTTGTTCACAAAAGTTTCAGCAGCCACAACGACTACAACAATAGTGAGCAGAACTGTAAACACAGTGAACTTTTGCATATGGAATGGGGGATAAGGTCGAAACAAAGATATAATACAACAAACAAAAGTGCAAATTTTTGTTTAGCTTTCCCGGGGAAGAATCCGGTATCTCCCCGGGGAAAAAGTTACAGGTTAAAACAACAGGTTAGGCTCTCTCCCCGGGGAAAACCCAAAAAATCCCCAGGGCCGACAACATCCAACTCGCACCCAAACCTATTTCTTCTTCACCTGAGTGAAATCCAGCTCAACAGGAGTTTCTCTACCGAAGATTGTGATCAAAACCTTGACCTTACCCTTCTCTTCATCAACAACATTGATAAGACCTTCGTAATTTGCGAAAGGACCATCCAAAACAGCAACATTGTCGCCCTCTCTGAAGTCGATTTTGAATTTTGGTTCTGATTTACCCATCTGTTTCTTCACAACATGCCATTCTTCAGGAGAAACAGGGACAGGAATTGTACCTGAACCGACGAAACCAGTAACATTTGGAGTATTTCGGACAACATACCAACTATCATCATTTACAATCATATCTACCAAAACATAACCTGGGAAAATCTTCTTTTCCTCAGTTACAGGCTGTCCTTTTTTAATAACAATCTGAGTTTCTTTTGGAACAACAACATCAAAAATCAAATCCTGCATACCAAGAGATTCGATACGTTGCAACAAAGCTTCACGTACAGCATCTTCATACCCACTATAAGTGTGTATTACATACCAGTTCCTACCTGTTCCTTCTATTTGCTTTGCCATTAGACTTTACTTATTAAGATGTTGGAGCTGAAAGTTTTGCTGCCCACTCAAGAAGCTCCGCATAACCTTTATTAGCCAAAAAATCTGTTCCCGCTAAAAATATAGCGAAAACAAAAACAAATCCCAAAACTATAATCGTTAACCTGACAGCTTGGTTTTTTGTAGGCCAAGTAACTTTTGTAAGCTCTTTCAAGCTATCCTTTACATAATTGGTAAGTTTGTTGTCTTTTGCGATTTCCTTTACGTTTTTCATGGTTTTTTTTAAACTGTTTACTGTTGATTTATACTCTCAAAAAGCCCGAGGACTTTTATGGTGACAGAATTATACCAACCACACCTGGTAAATTGCAAGTAAAATTACATAAGAAAACAGTCCTTAACAGGTTTACACCGGGTCTAAAATATGATATAATTTATTAATATTTAAACAAAAATAAATGAAAAAATTCATAGTAAGTTTCCTCATAGTTTTCAGTATGATCAATCTCGGATTGGGGTTGAAAGCACTGTCAATGAATGAACCTGTTTTTGAAGTTGCATCGGCAGATGGTACTGGAGAAACACCATCGGGTCACCTCTGGCTTCCAGATTCTTCGAAATATTCAGGTATTCCGACTCCACCACCAAATAAATCAGGTCAAGAACTAGCGAGAGACGGAATCCTTCAAGCAGTGAAATACGCGAAAGTGCTATCATCTGTGATTGCAGTATTATTTATTATTTTCATGGGAGTCCGCTATGTTACTTCTGGGGGCGATGAAGAAGCCATCAAGAAATCGACAAAAGGACTTCTGTTCAGTTTGCTAGCGCTTGCTATGATAAGTATGTCCCAAGAAATTGCAGAAATAGTGGGCTTTTATGATTCAAATGCGGCTTTCAACACGCTATCTGACGGGGGAATTATAAACAAAGATAACCTGATAGAAAGGGTCACGTTATTTGATAGAAGAGTAGAAGTTATAATGATATTTATTAAATATTTTGTAGCAGGTCTTGCGGTTCTAATGTTGATAATAAACGGCGTGAAATTGGTAGTCGGAGGAGGAGAAGAAGAAAATATAAAGAAAGCGAGAAATGGAATAGCCTATTCATTAGGAGGTCTTCTACTTCTTTACTTTGGAAACACATTCGTAACACAAGTCTTCTACAAGGTTGGAAAAGAGTCGTTGTCAACAACAGGCGTAGAACCGCGGATTGACCTAGCACGAGGAGTCGAGGAAATAATTGGTATCACGAATTTTATTGTAAGTTTCGTGGGGCCACTTCTAATGCTATTGATTTTAATAGGAGGTGTTATGTATCTGACATCAGCAGGTGAAGAAGAGAAGATGAGTAAGGCAAAGCGTCTGATTATAGCAGCCATTATCGGAGTGATTGTGATTTATGGCGCATTCGCAATTGTTAGTACCGTAACATCAGGTTCTTTCGCAGAACCAGCTACTCTCCAAGAATACGATTATCTTAACAACTAATATAAAATGATTAAAAAAATAGCTAAATCACTTCTATTATCCTTTCTGCTCATAAACCTAGGACTCACGGTTGCGTATGGAGCAGTAGCTTATGGATTTGACACACCGGACTCATCAGAAGCATCAGGAGCACCAGCAGTATCAAAGGTGTACATTGCAGCAAGTCCATTAGGAGATCTGAATGCAGTTGGGGGCCAAACAGGCCTCAATAGCTTACAAATAGGCCAACATACAAAAGCACCAGCAGATCTAGACACCCCAGGAGTGGGAGTTATAGGCAGCGTAGGATATATGATAATTGATATAGTCAAATTATTTATGAGCAGCATAGCTGTACTGATGATCGTCATATATGGGGTGCGAATGATAGTGGGTGGTAGCAACGAAGAAAGCATGACCAAGGTCAAAAAAGGACTCGCAATAGCGATCCTGGGATTAATTGTAATACAATTGGCAGATGTCTTGGTAAAAGAAGTCTTCTTTGGGGAAGGATACAGGGCTGGAGAAGTATTTGAAAGCGAAGATATGGCGAAAAAGTACGCACAAAGAGGGCTCGAACAGATCGATTACATAATTGGAGCAATTCAATACTTACTCGGATCAATCGCGGTATTGGTAATCATCGTAAACGGAATCAAGATAATGATCACGGGAGGGGAAGAAGAAAACAGAAAAAAAGCATTGAAAAACATTGGTGTAGCTGCGGGAGGACTCATTATTGTACTTCTGTCAGAAGTTGTAGTGGTGAAATTTATTTATCCAGAATTTGGGGATGTGACTCCAGATCCAGAAGCAGCAAAAGAACTTTTTGCAATGATTAGTAATTTCATCGCAGGATTCATAGCGACAATCGCTTTTGTGATGTTGCTGGTGGCAGGATACACATATGTTGTGGCCGGAAGCGAAGAAACAGCACGAGAAAAAGTAAAAAAACTTCTTCTTGGCGCAATCATTGGAATAATCTTATCACTCGGAGCATATGCGATTACAAACACATTGATTACATTCGAAGAAGAGAACGAATTCATACCGGACACAACAACACAATTGCCTTAAATCAACTAATAATCTACAATTTAAAAAAATAAACCCTATTCCTATGAAATTAATGAAAAAATTGATTCTGTTGACGTGCGTATTGAGCATTTTGCCTCTGTATTCACTCACACCTCTATTGCAAACTCAAGACCAGGTCGCAGTCGCAGCTGTAGATGACTACGAATTTTGTTTTGGATTGCCACCAGACACGGAATGTAATCCAGACGAGGTCTCTTTCCGAAAATATCAAGGAGAATTAGTCTCGATCGATCCAGTCAATTACGATCCATCTCTGGTAAAAACCAAAAGCGTGAGAGAATTCATCGCAAAAATCGTAAATTATGCTCTATCATTCCTAGGAATGATAGCTGTTTTATTGATCATATATGCAGGATTCATGTATCTGACAGCCGGAGGTGAAACTGAAAAAACAGACAAAGCAAAAAAGACTATAGGATTCACGGTAATAGGGATTTTAATTATCCTGGGATCATACGCGATTGTAAATACAGTCCTTACAGGACCATTTGACGGAGATGGAGAGGTTCAAGGCGAAGTTCAAGGCTGGGCAGCAACAGGATTCAACGCAAACACTCAAGCAATACTCGAAGCAAACCAAAACATTTTGGAAGGATATGTTTTCTTCTATGAATCTTTTGAAACAATGAAAACTCTAAAGAGCGAATCAACAAAAAGCAGCCTTGAATCTGCCAATATTACGAAATCTCTAGCTATCCAATACCTCTCAAACGTAAGAGCAAAACTTCAAAATCTCAAATACAAAACATCTCCATTCTCACAGGCGAATAACAAAATGAATAATATTTTGAGAGAATTGAACAACAAGATTGACGAGTATGACAACTCGACTGACGAATACGTGCAGAGTGACTGGGATACAATGTATATTGGACCATCAAACAGCCTGTTTATTACTGGTGGACTGATGTCATTACCGGACTTACTAGAGGCAATTAAAATAGATTTTGCAGGCGACGAAAATCAGTTCACAGGATCATTTGTAGATCTAGTTTGTCCGCTTGATCAATTTGGCTCTAGCACACCAAGTGGTAGCCCACCTCTAGTTAGAGGAATATTGGGTGAAAACGCATGCGCATTAAAGGAAGTATATGAAGAAGTAAGGTTCCTCGAATTAAAAGATACAGCAATCCTAGCTATATATGAAAACATCAGCTCTAAATTAACGGAACTCTCAGCCACGGTATACGATTCGGCTTTTAACCTGCAAGGAGAATCAGTTCGTGTGAGCCAGGCTCTCAAAGAACTGCTGTTCTCAATTGACGACCTCGTGCAATCACTCAAAAACGTTGAATTCGTTCAAGCAAAACTTGTAGCAAACAAAGTTGAAGGACCAGCACCATTGATTGTTCGATTCGACGTACTAGACTCTGTTGATCCATCAGACGAAGCCATTGTTAGTGGCAACATCGAATGGGATCTATTAGGAAACGGATACCCATCAGATCCTGGTGGTAGTGATATTGACTGTTATGAAACCGGCTACAATCCGGCAAATGAGGATGCAGATCAACAACAAAATTACACGAATTTCTGTGTGTACAAAATCCCAGGTCTATACAGAACATCAGTTAAGATTCAATCTTCAGATCCAGACAACTATGGAGTAGGTGAAAGTAAACTGGACATCAAAGTTTTACCTCCTGAACTTCAGCTAGTTATAAATGTGAACGGCGACTATGTAAGCAACTATGAAAATGGGATTGAAACTAAATCAAAGAATTTAATATCGTTTACACAAAACGAGCCGATAACATTTGACGCCAGTGAAACTGAGCTGATATCGGGACAAAACGTTGCCGGATATTTCACGAAAATTGCTTGGGACTTTGGAGATGGCACTACAGAAGAGGATTTTGGGCCTTACTCAAGTTATACATATAAGGCTGATGGAGTCTATACAGTAAAATTGGATGTAGAAGCTATAGACGGCAAATCTGCTACAAAGATTTTCAAAATAGCAATCGGTTCGCCAGCAGCAAGGATTAACGTACAGCCAGAAGGAACGAAATACCTTGGGCAATCTATTACATTTGATGGTTCTGCATCAACTAGTGATGCAGGCGAAATAACAAATTATATCTGGGCTATCGGAAAAGACGCACAATGTTTCGTCGACCCAATAGACTTAGACGTATCAAGCAAAGACAAAGTAATTTATCACGAGTTTGAAGAATCTGGCACTTTCCACGTGTGTTTGGAAGTGACCGATGGTACGTTAGAATCTTCAGTAGCATCAGAAAAAATTGAAATAGATTCTCAACCCCCAGTCGCACTCTTTGACTTTGAAATTGAAGATCCAAAAAATCCGTCGTTAGTAACTTTCGACGCATCAAAATCATACGATCCAGATGGAGAACAGAACACTATGACATTCGATTGGGAAGTAAAAGGAGAAAACGAACCAGGACTTATTACCTACATGGCAGCCGATGTGCCGCCAATCGAACAAGAAATTTTATTCAGTGAAAAAGGTGACTATGAAGTGACACTAATAGTCACTGAAGGTCTCGACATAGACAACACAAGCTCTATTACCAAAACAGTCACAATCACAAACACCCTCGACATCGCTTGGGCAGGAACTCCTGAATCAACAGGCACACTCGACGACGAAGGTGAGGTTGAAATGGAATTCGAATTTGAAAGTGATGCGGCTGTAGGATATGAAATTGATTTTGGAGACGGGGAGACAGAAACAGGCATAATGGAGGCAGGTACAACGATACCAAAGCATGTGTACACAAAAGCAGGGAAATTCGATGTGACGGTCGAAGTGTACGACGAAGAAGACAACAAAAACACACTCAAGAAAAAGATGTTTATAGGAGGAGGAGACGCTCCAGTAGCGAGAATCATCTTCTACATAAACGGTGAAGAATACATCGACTATGAAGAGCCAGTTGTCGTTAGTCGTGCAGACATGATTACATTCAGCGCAGCAGAATCAAAAAACACAGATGGCACAGGCGATAGCCTGAAATATCAATGGGATTTCGGAAATACAAAAAAGAGCTCAAAAGTTCAAGTCATGCAAAAATACGGAGAGCTAAGTCCGAAAACACCAGGTTATTACACGGTCACATTAAAAGTATATGACGAAGACGATCAAGAACTCACAGACCAAACAAGCTTGAAAATAGATGTAGCTCCAATCGCACCAAAATTCTCTTCACTTCAAGCTCTGCCACAAGCAGGCCAAAACTTAACAACACCAGTTGTAATAAACATGGCATTGTTCGGAGCGGTGGATGAAGACGGGAAAATCACTCAATACAAATGGTGGTATTTCGACGAGGAAGATCCAGAGGAAATCCTCGGTCTTCAGATCACAGACGCACCATACGCAATCCTAACAATAGGAACGATGGGTGACGAAGGTGATGACGTAACATATGGATTTGGAGCGGAAGTAACAGACAACGACAACCAAAAAGTATCATCAGAAGATGAGCTTGAACCAGCACAGATTCCAACACTTGAAGTAACAAACGGAGCAAACGCAGCTCCAACTGCAAAATTCAACGTCGACAGAACCTCAGTCATGGTAGGTGAAATGGTGAACTTCTCATCTGCTTCAATAGATCCAGATGGAGACATCATTGAGTATGTGTGGGACTTCAAAGGAAATGGATTCTTTGATGACGAACCTACCGCAAACTCAACAGTCTCATACGTTTTCGAAAAGAAAAATCTAAACGGATACAAAGCAAAATTAAAAGTAATCGACGACAAATTTGGAGAAGCAATTTCGCCAACAGTAACGGTATACGTTGATTCAAATGCAGAAGCTCCAGTAGCGGCTTTCAAATCGGAAGCAATCGGAGGCAAAATCGTAGAATTCACAAATAACTCAACAGCAGATACAGAGCTAGGTGTTGAAATAGATCAATACATCTGGGATTTCGACACGAATTCTCAGTTCACAACTTCAGATTCAAACGGAGATGGAGTGAAAGATAACGATGAAGACAACAACGAGGTAGATCCAGTCTTCGAATACGATGAATTTGGAACTTATGAAGTTAAACTCACAGTTGTAGACACTCACGGCAACGAGAGTTCAGTAATCAACACAGTATCACTCTTAGCGCCTGCTGCCCCGACTCCAGCAACTCCAGACACTCAAGGCAACGTAATACCTGGCAATCCAATCACAACAAATCCAGATATCAACATGAATGATACTCAAGGAACTGTCATCCCCTCAGAAGGAGGGGATCCAAACAGCAACTTCGGACTAGACGCAGAACCAGGAGCATCACAACCAGGTGGAACGGTAGTGGATTTGACTCCAGTTCTAGCATCAACCCCAACTCCTGAAACTGACGGAGTAATCAGACTAAATGGAACAGAAGGTTCAGTAACATTCGATTTCTCAAATTCAATAGGAGACATCGCATACTATATTTTCGACAAAAATATCTATTTTGATACCAACCAAAATTCGATCCCGAACGACGACGAAGACTTTAAAACAAGTCTTCCTGGAATTTGGACAACTAATTTTGAGAAGGCTTGGGGGAAAACTGTGGTAAAATTAACTTTAGTTGATATTTACGGCAACAAAAAGTCAACCGTACAAGAAATTCAATTTAAATAATTAACTTAAATAAAAGATGCCATCAGATAATGAAAATCCAAAAATGACGTTGGGAGTAAATCCCGAAAACAAACCACCTTTGACCAATCCAACCAAACAAAAGAAGAAAGGGAAACCTTTTCTAATGATAGGTTTGGTTTTTGCTGGAATTGTGGTTTTATACCTCGCATTTGCGTTTATCACAATCGCGATGGCGAAAGAAAATCAAGATTTTGCTCTGACAAAAATGTTCGGAATGCCAGCTGCAAGTTTCTTGAACGGACTTGTAACAGGAGTGCATATCGTGATGTTGATCATTACGTTGGCAGTCCTCGTAATGCTTTCAATTCCACTTTTCAAAATGCTTCTCGCAAAAAAAGCAGAGGTTGAAAAGAAGAAAAAAGCAAAAAAGAGAGTGATCATAACAGGAGTAGTTTTATTTCTATTATTGGTATGCTGGATTGCAGCATTTGTTTATTTGGAAACCAGAAGGGAAGTGCTGAAGATAAATGTGGAAAACCCACCAATACTTACAACTCCAGAAGAAACTCTACAATTAACAGCGCCAATCACAATCAAATTTGACGCAACATACGCGCCTATTGATTCTGCTCAATATCAAGTTCTCTCATATGATTGGGATTTTGGTGACGGTGAATACGGAACAAGCAAGATCGTAACTAACGAGTACAAGAAAAAAGGCAGATTCGATGTGATTTTGGAGATAACAAAACGAAACAAATTAACAGGAGAAGAAACGAAAGACACTTACACCAAAACAATAACAATCGAAAACCAAGAGTTAACAGCGACTTTCAAAGCTGATCCTCAAGCAGGAGAAGCCCCATTGCTAGTAAAATTCGACGCATCTGACTCTGTAGACCCAGACGGAATGATCGATACATACGAATGGGACGTTGATGGAGACGGTGAATTTGAAGACGAATTTGAAGGAGAAGTAGAAATCGAATATGAATATAAAAAAATAGGAAGTTACGAAGTTATGCTTCGAGTTACATCGCTATCAGGCGATTACAACACAACAACAAAGCAAATAGTGGTAGGAGTAACAGAAACACCAGAAGCAGTTATCGAAGTCGAAGGAGAGCCTGAAACTTTTGAAAAAGGAGTCTCATACATATTCAGAGCAGAAAACTCAACATCTCCAAATGGAGATATAAAGGAGTATGAATGGAATTTCGGTGACGGAAGCGCAAAAGAAAACACAAAAACAGTAAGTCATAAATTCGAAAGCGAAGGAGTCTTTGAAGTCATCCTGAGTGTAATAGACGAAGATGACAAAGAAGGAGAGACGATTTTGGAAGTTGTTATCGGAGACAAACCAGGAGTTCCGGTCGCAAAAATAAAAACAACACCAACTCTCGAAGAAGGAGCTCTAGCTATTGAAGGAGAATTACCGCTTACAATTGAATTCGACGGAAGTGATTCAACAGACTTTGACGACAATATCATTGAGTACGAATGGGACTTCAATGACGACGGAACAACCGATGAATACGGCAAAAAAGTCAGCCACACATTCCAGACAGAAGGAACTTATACAGTCAAATTAACAGTAATAGACGCAGACGATAATTACGCTAATGATTCGATCGGCGTAAAAGTTCTCGCACAAGGAATGAACGCAGTCTTGCAGGCAAGCCCATTGAGTGGGGAAGTGCCATTGACGGTTAATTTTGACGCTTCAAGTTCATCTCATCCAGGAGCTGACATATCAAGTTATCAATGGGACTTTGGAGACGGAACAAACCCAATCCTAGGTTCTGCCAAAATCAATCACAAGTACACATCGATTG
>Ga0233431_1005433_pt1 | contig 12391 bp, 11 predicted proteins | sample SI_118_April2016_FD_179867 | JGI IMG/M metagenome (GOLD analysis project Ga0233431, IMG submission 179867) | Seawater microbial communities from Saanich Inlet, British Columbia, Canada - SI_118_April2016_200_MG | ecosystem: Environmental > Aquatic > Marine > Inlet | place: Canada: British...
ATTAAGAGGTGAGAAACCTATCATACGGCCCAGCACAAGAGAGCAAGCATTGATTATGTTTGATACTTACTCTCCAAAATATCGTAATGTGCATACAATTGAAGAACTATTTGGATGGTTTAAAGAGAATGAATTTGAAAATATCAATGAAGTTACACTAGAAAATGAGAAGCGCTATGGCATTAGTGCCTTTGCAGATCGCATACCTAGCAAAACGAGCTTTTGATTTGAGAGCAGAATAGTTTATCCTTCGAATGGAGCATGCTTTTTTTAAGGAGCGAAGTTATCTTGTTGAATTTTTCTAAAAAGGACAACGCCGAAATTCGTGTCCTTGTAATTTCACGTCTGTATCCAAACAGGTTTAATAATAGCCATGGGATTTTCGTCCACAGGCAAATAGAACACCTTATCCAGAACCGCTGTAAAGCTATAGTTGTTGCACCAAAGCCTTGGTCACCAAAGATACTTTGGTTTAGAGAGAAATGGCGAGATTATGGATTAATTCCAAAACATGACAGGTTAAACAACATCGAAATACATTATCCGAACTATTTGAGATTCCCGGGGAAATGTTATTACCCTTTCTCTGGTATTCTTGTTTTTTTTTGCATTAGGAAATTTATCGGCAGTATCAAGAAATCATTTCAATTTGAAATTATCTATTCAAATACGGATGTTACCGATGGCCACGCTTCCATTTTACTAGGCAAGCGGTTTAAGGTTCCTGTTGTTCTCATGTCCAGAGGGGAACTCAATGTATGGCCTTATACCGGCAAACTGGCTAATCTGGCATGCAAAACAGTCCTTAACAAAAGTGATCAAATCATTACTGTTAGCAATGATTTAAGGCAAATAGCTGAGAATTTGGCTCGACCGAAAGTTAAGATCCAGGTTGTTTATAACGGATGCGACACCGAAATGTTTCGTAATTTGGTTGATACGGATCACATAAGGCAAGACCTGAAATTGCCTAAAGACTCTATGGTGCTAATGTATTTGGGATCTGTTGAAGAAGATAAAGGTGTCTATGAGCTGTTTGAGGCATTCAATGTATTAATTAAACGATATAAAAGGCTTCATCTTGTCATGATTGGCGATGGGCCTGAAAAAGCTGCTATTAATTTAGCTGCAAAAGAATCAGGGTGTCAAAATAGAATTTTGATCCCAGGAAAAAAAGACAATAGTGAGCTCCCATTGTGGCTAAATGCCTGCGATATTTTTGTTTTTCCTAGCCATTACGAAGGGCTTCCTAATTCTGTAATGGAAGCTATGGCCTGTGAAAGACCCGTCGTTGCTACTAACGCAGGAGGCATTCCGGAAATCGTTGAAGAAGGAGTAACTGGATATCTTGTTAAAGTGGGGGATGTCGAAAGTTTAGTTTTAAAGATTGACGCATTGTTATCGAATGAATCACTCCGCAAGACAATGGGAATGAAAGGGCGAAAAAAACTTCTTTCACACTCTTCATGGGATAGAAACGCCTTAAAGCTTGTAGGGATTCTACGAAATTCTATCAAACACTTCGGCTGATTTATTTCATTATGCGATTGAACCGGATCTTATTATGAATTTTGCTTTAAAAGAGTTAGGCAAACACGAAAGAGAAAAGGCAATACAAATCTTTTCTGAAATTGTACCTTCAGGGTTTATTATGAAGTGTTCAAGGGAGGTGAGAGAAAGTTTCCTGGTTCATTGTCTGGCAAGCCCACTTGGCTATTTTATCTTGGCTCTGGATGAGAACATCGGTAAAGGAGTTGGCTATGTTATTGCAATGAAAAATTCCGCCCGTTTTTGGTTAAATTTTTTATTAACCCATAGTCCAAGAATTTCTGTAGAAATATTCTTAAACAGATACCAATCAACAAAAAGGGGGGATATAGACCGGTTGGCAGGGGGGGGTAACAGGAATTTCGCTACTGAATCTGCTTGGTCTCCAAGCAGTAATAAGATAGGGCGGATTTTTTTTATTGGAGTGCTGCCAGCATATCGAGGCACAGGCCTAGGAGTGGCCATGTATTATCATCTCGCGCAAACACTGAAACAGGAGGGATGCACGCGAATAGAAGCACATATTGATGAGGGAAACCTTGCCTCCTTGGCTTTGCATCGTAAAATCGGTTATGAAATCCGTGAATTGCAGAGTGGTTATTTCAAAGCTGTTTTGAATTTAGAAAACGCCGATATTAAAAAAAGGTTTGGTGAAAAAAGTGGCATGCGATGACCCTAAATTTCCCAAAAGGTAATGCGTTCGCCTTTACCATTGTAGACGATACGGATTTTGCCACAGTTAGTAAGGTAAGGCCGGTGTATCGACTTCTAAAAAGCCTCGGATTCCGAACAACAAAAAGTGTGTGGGCTCTTCCCTGTAATGTTCCGGAAGTTCAGCCTCAACAAACATTAAGTGACGCTGAGTATCTTTCATGGATCATTGAACTTAAGAATGAAGGGTTTGAAATCGCATTTCATGGTGCCAGACATGGAAATTCCAAACGTGAAGAAATCATTGAATCCATACAGATTTTCAAAAAGCACATTGGGTATTATCCTAGAGTTTACCTTAATCACTTTGCGAATATAGATCAACTTTATTGGGGCGCCAGCAGATTCGATCTTTACTTTCTGAGATTGATATCTGCCAGTAGATCCCGTTCCAAAGGTTCTCTAGGACATATCCCTGAATCTAGATATTTTTGGGGAGATTTCGCTCAAAACCATATTACTTACACAAGAAATTTTGTATTTCGCGGCATCAACACTGCCAAGTTCGATCCGTTCATGCCCTATTACGATCCTCGTCGTCCTTATGTAAACTCCTGGTTTTCGTCTTCAGATGGTTTCGATGTGGAAAGATTTAACACTTTGCTTGAAGAAAAAAACCAACTCAGGCTGGAGAAAGAACGTGGTATTTGTATTGTATATACCCATTTTGGCTATGGATTCGTGAAAAATGGTGAAGTTAATCCACGTACCAGGTCTTTACTCGAAAATCTTTCAAAAAAAAATGGATGGTTTGTACCCGCTGGAACATTACTCGACTACATGCGAAGGCAACGCGGATATAAGCCATATTCAAGCCTAGGTAGAAAAATAATGGAGATGCGTTGGGTCAAAAGCAAAGTCGCTGCTAAGTTGCTTCGAAATTAGAATCAAAAGTGAATACTTATGGAACTTATTGAAATCAAGGACCTTAACTCAGACGCATGGAATGACATGATTTGTGGATTCAGTACGAGCGCAATTTTTCATACCTCACATTGGCTAGACTTTGTTGAAAAAACCCAAAAAGGTATCAGAGTTATTTTAAAGATAAGAGAAAAAAACGATACTATCGGTTATTTTGTGGGAGTTATTATAAAAAAGGGTCCTTTTAGTATTCTTGGGAGTCCTCTTACAGGATGGACAACTCAATTTATGGGGCCTGTTGTCAGAGATAGCTTTCCGCAAGAACTTTTCTTGGATGCTCTAGAAACTTATTGTAGAAGCGTTGGAATCCATCAAATTGAGTTATCTGCTCCCATTCTCAGACCGGATATTTTATTAAAGCATAGATTTAAATGTCGACGAGATGTTACGCCAATTGTCAATTTGTCGGTGGATGAACAAGTCATGTGGAAAAAACTAAAATCAAAATCTTGTCGATATGAAATCCGTAAGGCATTGAAAAAGGGAGTTCGAGTGGAAGAAACTGATGATCCTAAAATAATTGATCGTTTTTATGACCAATTGATCGAAGTTTTTGCAAAACAAAGCCTTGTTCCAACTTATGGTCGGGATAGAGTGAAATATCTGTTTGAGTGTCTAAAGCCAAAAGATATGCTCATTTGCTTAGAGGCAAAATACAAAAAAAAGGTCATCGGCACAGCTCTTTTTCCCCATGATGACCATTGGGTCTATTACTGGGGGGGAGCTTCTGATTTCGCTCACAGAGCCTTATCTCCAAATGAACTAATCCAATGGACCCTAATGAAAATTGCTGCCAAAAGGGGAATTGGGAAATATGATATGTACGGTGGAGACAATCGCTTCAAACTCAAGTTCGGCGCTGAAGTGAAGGACGTCTACTTCTGGGTTAAGAGCTTTAATCCCCTTGCAGGTTTTGCCAGAGACTCTTACCAACAGCTTTTCAATGTTCGGCAACGCGTCACCGGAAGTCTTAAAAGACTGCATCGAACCAAGATACAGGATGGGTAATCTGATGCTTTTCAATCGCTTATGCTCTATTGAGGGGAAACCTACCTTTCCAATTTCAGATTTGAATCTTTTTGATCGGAATATAACGCCCAATGTTACAGGTCTTGCACGTTCTTGACGTTTCTTTGCCTATTATTAGCGGGTATTCTAGTAGGTCAAAAGACATAATTTTCGCCCAAAAACAAACTGGGATGAAGCCTTTGGCCCTCACTTCTCCTCATCACCCGTATACTGGTGATATTGAGTGGTATGATGGAATTGAATATTTCCGTACGTGTCTTCAAAATTCTTCTGGGATATCGCGTATTCCCGGCAATTACGAAATAAGACTTGTAAATGCAGTTCATCGGAGGATTCTTGAGGTTATAAAGGCTAATAATGTTAATGTCATTCACGCACATTCCCCCTCCCTATTGGGGCTCGCAGCAATTTGGGCTTCAAAAAAGACGGGATTGAAGGTTGTTTATGAAATTCGTGCGTTTTGGGAAGACGCGGCAGTCGCCAGTGGCAAGTATAAAGAGCATTCATTTAAATATACGTTGGTTAAGAATTTAGAGACTTTTATTTGCAAGCACGCTGATAGGATTGTAACCATATCCCAAGCAATGAAAAATGATCTAGTTTTAAGAAAGATTTCCGCCAAGAAGGTTTTTGTTGTGCCTAATGGTATTGATTTAAGGATACTCGAAAGACCAGTTCAGGATTCCAGTTTTGCTTCGAGATTGGGCTTGGAAGGAAAAACTGTTTTCGGGTATCTGGGTACTTTTTATGATTTTGAGGGTGTTTCTGATTTGATTGAAGCAATCGTCAAGCTTCATAAGACTGAGAAAGATGTTGCATTGCTTCTGGTCGGTGGCGGGGAGAGGGAAAGTAACATAAAAAAGCGGCTAAAGGATTTGGACGTTGACTACATTGTATTTGCAGGTAAAGTCCCGCATGAAATGGTGGTAGAATATTATAACATAATGGACGTTGTCGTATACCCGCGAAAAAGTACCAAAGTGACTGAGCTTACGACACCTCTTAAACCGCTTGAAGCCATGGCCCTCGGAAAACCGGTAGTCTGTAGTTCAGTGGGAGGTTTGGTCGAATTGGTAGGAAGCAATAATGGCCTCTTTTTTCCTCCTGGGAATCTCGATGCTCTAGTCGACCGCTGCCGGTATCTCCTGCGAAATCCATCTTCACTAAAAAAACTTGCCAAAAAGGGTGAAAAAAGAGCCATAAAAGAAAGACGATGGGACAAAATTGTAAAGGAATATGAGGAAATTTACTCTATTGCTCAAGAGTATTGACGGTCAGATTTTCGAAATTGTTTTTGGATTTTTCTGGGATTGGAGCAATCGAGGTCTTTGTTTCTTATACTCGTTTTGTGATTTTTCTTGTCCAAATACTTGTCGGGTCAGCCTTAATTTTCGAGCTATTCGGATGATTGGAATAAGATGAACCTATTCTTGACAATTGATGTAGAGACATATACTGGCGACTATGAAATGGATATCTATGGTCGTGGTAAGGGTCTGACTTATCTGTTGAACTTACTTGGCCGTTTTGAAATAAGTGCTACGTTTTTTATTGAGGCGCTCGGTGGCACCCGATGGGGAATCACCAAGCTTCAAAAAATGTGCACATTGATACTGGAATTTGGGCATGACGTTCAGCTCCACGTTCATCCTAAAGTAGCTTTGATTAAAGGCGTAGAAATTAAGAACGACAGGCTTTCGAAACATGATAAAAAGACGCAAAAAATCCTCATAAAAACAGGTTTGGAAATCTTGAATGATTGTGGTGTGAAAAACGTGATTGCATTTCGATCGGGGGATCTGGCTGCCAATGAAGATACACTTTCGGTAATGGAAACATTGGGGCTCTTTCTATCCTCAAACAGAGACTTAGATAAAAAAAGTTCGATTGCTACTGAGATCAATGAGTATTTCCCTATAAGAAATGATTTATCACAAAAGGGAAAAATGTTTGATTTACCTGTGACGTCTTTTAGAAGCTCACTACCTTTTTTCGATGGTCCCTACAGACACTTCGAGATATGTGCTTTAGGTGCATTGGAAATGGAAGACATGCTATCCAGGATGATGCGTACAGGATATTCATGCGCGACTATTCTAACACATCCCGGAGAGTATTTTCGCCGAAACAAAAACGATACGGTTTTTGTATCAAAAAATTGTGCACGGTTAGAACGATTACTAAATTATGCTAAAGAAGCAAATGGACTGCAATTTCTGACTGTTAACCGTTGCCTTGAAGAGGCGACAGTTCCAGCGTTGCCTCCTCCCGAATTAGCGCTTAAATTGAATTACTCATTGATGAGGTTACTGGCTCAGTATTTAGATCGTATCAGGATGTTGTATTACAGCTTACCGCGATGAACCGACTACATAAAGAGGGGAAGACTCAATGGAAAAGTTGAAGATAGTTATTTTGTTTTGCTTTCTGCAGAGTTTGTTCATAAATGTCCAAGTTGTATCCGCAACCGTCATTTGGTGCAACCCCAACAACCTAGGGAATATGAACGGCCTTAGCAAGAAAACAGGCTATGATACATTGCACAAGGTTTTTGATAAAATGACTTCAGGGGACAAAGTCATTATTGCAAACGGTGATTGGCGAAATGTTGCTGGCATGGAGGTCTCCTGGAAACACCGACCTCCAAGTGGAACGTCCCGATGTTTCACTAGCGTTCTTGCAGAAAGCGATTGGGGGGTAAAATTACCCTTCATCCGCATAGAAACGCCAAGTTCAAAAAGGAATGGATATATCTTGTTTAGAGGCATTGTTTTTGACAATAAATACACCGATTTTGGCGGAATGGCGGGAGGACATATCTGCTACAATATGCACCATTGCAAATTCATCCGTTGCGGCTTTTTAGCTCATGGCTTGAAAGCCAACACGCATACTTGTGGATTTGGTAGCAGTGATAGTACAAGATCAGTAAATCAATACAACCTTATGGAAGAATGCATCGCCTGGGGTAGCGGTCGAGATGTTTTTTACAGTAAATTTAGTAAGTATAATATTTTTCGTAGGTGTGTTGCACGACACGACTATCATGATGGTCAAGGAACCAAAGATGATGGTCAAATTTCCAATTTTAGAGCATACGCTTGTGATTTTAATGTATATCAGAACTGTATTAGCATAGACAGCGATAGGATTGAGAATTACTCTTCTGTGCATCCAGAGGCTTGTGGTTTCTTAATTGGCGACATATATGGCGCAGATGGAAACGAAATAAACGGATGTATTTCAATTAAGGATGTGCAGTTGTCCTATTACATCAGCGGTCGCAAAGCAAAGGGGAATGCTGTGATTATGGACAGCATTGCTTTAGATATCACTGTACCCGGAGGCAACACCCTTAGTGCTTTCGTCCTTCAATCAGAGGTTAATCTGTCTGCCTCAAACCTGCTTGGAATGATGGCTACTAAAAAAGGCCAAGATGGGTTCTTCAAAAAAAAGGTTGGTGATTACACTGTCAGAAACAGCATTTTAAGAGATGTTCGTGATCTTGGTTTAAGGGTAACGCTTGCTGAGAACATTAATCACTATAATGCTGGCGAATGCGTTTTTCTTTCAAAATTGAAAAATAAGTTGCGTTTATTTCTTTCCTGCTGGGGGGCTAATTCGACGGATTATGATCCGATGCAAAACGGTCTGATGTACCCTGTCAGGATTGAAAGTGGTTCGCCGCTTGCTTCCGCAGGGACAAATGGTAGCAGGTGCGGCCCGGAGATACTGAAAAAGATCGGTGTTTCTGGAACCTTGTACGGCGAACCTGGCTGGAATGAAATAACCGACGAAAACCTTTGGCCTTATCCAAATGAAGAGAAAATTAGAGAACTGATGCGGGAAACAGTAGCTGGAGTGAGCGGCATCTATGGCTTTTGCTCTGACGGACAGACTCTGAGCCATTACATTTGGGGCTATCTTGGTAAAACCGTGCCCCCATTCAATGTTAAAGCCACCGCCGGCGACAAGATGGCAAAGCTCGTCTGGTCTCCCCCTGCCTCAATTGCCCTCGATTCGATTGTTGGATTTAATGTATATGATGTTACCGGGGGCACTAGGATCTTGTTGGGAGGAGTTAATGGTAATGAGATCTATTCGAAGAAAATCTTAGACCTGGTTAATGGCAAGTCTTATGAATTCGCAATAACCACAGTTGACAGCAAGAAAGGAGAAAGCGGGCTTTCCTATAAAGTCAGAGTTACCCCCCCAAACCTGGGAGAGGCACCGGAAAAGAAGACTGCCTCTACTAACTCAAGAATTGTAGAAAAGAGGATGGAGCCGTCGAAGATAGCGGCTAAGAAAATATTCATTAACAAGCTTGGAATGAAATTTGTACTCATACCATCGGGAACCTTCACAATGGGGGTTTTTTCAAATAAAGAGCATAAAAGCAATAATACACGCTCAACAAATGTGACTTTGACTAAAAAATTCTATATGCAGCAAACAGAGGTCACTCAAGGACAGTGGAAAAAACTTATGGGCAAAAATCCGTCCTTTTTTAAAAAATGCGGTGACGGTTGTCCTGTGGAACAGGTATCTTGGAATGATGTACAAGAGTTTATAAATCGTTTAAACCGGATGGAAGGTTTGGATAAGTACAGACTGCCTACTGAGGCCGAGTGGGAATATTCCTGCCGGTCAGATCAGAAAGCATCCTTTGCATTTGGTAATTGCCTGGCAACTAGCGATGCCAACTACAATGGGGAGTTCCCTTACCCTGGCTGTGAAAAAGGGATTTACCGCCAAAGTCCCATTGCGGCAGGGCTCCTATCACCAAATTTATGGGGTCTTTATGATATGCACGGCAATGTTTGGGAATGGTGTCAGGATTGGCTTGGCGATTATGCTTCAAATACGGTGGCTGATCCATTGGGTTCGCCATCTAGTTCCCTACGCGTTATTCGTGGAGGTGCTTGGAATAGCTACGCAAACGCATGCCGTTCGGACAATAGGAGCGGCATAGATCCGGCGAAGCGGTTTGCCAACCTTGGCTTTCGTCTTGTCAGGCAGCCCTGAGAAAGGATTTATATCCAATAACAGACTAACGCCAAATCTCTCATTTTTGAAATATGAACGCATAACATTAACCAAAACCAGGGCGGAATATGTAGAAATGACCAAAATAGAAATTTCAAACTGATTATGATAATGAATATCCCAAGAGATATGAACCGCTACCATGCATTGAAACAATTGATATCTGAAGGGGCAGGAAAGCAAGATGTCATAGGGCGTCCCGCACGCTATTGTGACGAAATCGGGAAAAATAACAAATGGATGGAATATGAAAAGAAAACTGAAGAAAAACACGCTCGGATTCTTGTTCCCCAATTAGAGAAATATACTGCTCTCACGAAAAAGACTGTCCTCGATTTTGGTAGTGGTACAGGCGGTTCAGCAGTTGCTATTGCTGCCAGAGGGGCCCTTGTAACTGGCGTTGAGCCGATCCATTTGAATTTTCTTGCATCAATTGAAAGAGCAAAAACATATAGGCTTGAAAGTAGAATAAAGTTTATCTACTGTTCTGACACATCTAAACTTCCATTTGATAATCAATCATTTGATATTTGTTTCGCCAATTCTGTTTTTGAATACATAATTGAAAATCGTCAGAAATATTTTTTGGAAATATGGAGAGTTTTAAATAAGGGTGGACTCCTGTTTATTACTGATACATCTAACGGGATTTATCCGTTCGATTTACATACTGGTAAGTTTTGGATTAACTACCAGCCAAAAAGGGTAAAAAGGCTAAGAGCGATTAGGGGTGTAACGTACTGGGAAATTATGAGAGCTTTTAATGGATATAATTATTCCGTTCTCAATTTTGCATCAAATCATGATAATCTTACAAAATATTTTTATCATAATTCTAAAGGATTGTCATTTGAGCGTAGACTTTCATATGTTTTTTTTCGATTGCTCGAAAAATCAATCTGCAAACTGTTTGATTGGCCGATAGAAGCCCTTTTGCCATGGTTAAATATTGTTTTAAGGAAAGACAGCAATTGAAAAATTAAAGCTCACATTCTGCACCTTTAGCGCGAATTTCAGAGATATAGTCGAAAGCAGCAATTCCCGCTCACGCCAATACTGGATCTATTTCCTGGCATTTCTACAAAAATGAGCGCTGTCGTCAAAAAGCGTTGCTGAAAATCACCCGAGATTCCTTGTTTGGTCAGTCAATTTTTATGAAACGATGGGCGAAAACAAGACCTAAAACCAGTTCCAAATGATTTACCGCACAGATATCCCTTACTGGCAAATGCCAATTTTCATGGAATTGACGCTTTTCTTCATTCGGATAGTACATCTTACATTCAATCGCCATCATATAAAATGATCGGCGGTTGGAATTTCATCCCATAAAAGAGGGCTTCGTAAAGCATTCTCATCGATTTGAACGCAAAATCTCTAAACAAAGATCGCATACGATCCCAGAGTTCTCTTTTGCTACCCATCTTATGCCATGTATCTCGAAACAGGGGACAGCAGAGCTGCTGTGTTTGGTCGACTAAGAAAGCCAGCATCATGAGCATCACAAAGACTATGCTCAGATTTTTCTTTCCGAGCCCATAGTTATGACCGAAATGATAGCCCTGGTTCTTGAGAGTATTGAACGTCTCATTTTCTATCTTCCAGCGTGCACGACCGCCTCGCATAAGTTCATAAGCATTTCCCTTTGTTATGGTAAAATCAGTAACCCAGCTGAAATGTTGCATTTTTTCCGGTGTGATTTCCCAGTATTCCAAGAAATTGATCAGCAAATCCTGGTTTGATTCATTCAGGGGGAGTTGGTTAACAAAAAGGAAACGATGCGTTTTTTGGGGGTCATCTTTATCGGCCAGTTCAAATTGAACAGCTTCACCATTTTCTTGTGCCTCTTCCGCTTTTCTGAATAGGAAAGGATGGTCGCCTTTTTTAACACCCAAAATGTAATGAAGATTGTATTTTTCCGCCTCCCTTATGTGTGGCGCATTCGAACTTAGGGCATCTTCGGTGATGATAAGGGGCAGGTGTGGGTGGTCCTCTCTCAGATTCCCAAAGAAACGTTTTGCGGCATTTCGTTCACAATCGTTCTTTCTTTGGCCGTCTTGTTTGATTATGAACTCAGGCGCTAACGGAATGACCTCTTTGAAACCGGGATGAACAATTGCCGCTCCCAGCATCTGTTGGTAATAGGTGATTTCGCCGGTCTTTTTGTTTAGTTTTTTCAGACAATTATCAGAGAAAATTTTCTTCGAGGAAAAGTAGCCTGTTCCGTCCAGTGATAGCAAATAACACCCCTGGAAGAAGGCCATGCGCTCGAGAGCTTTGCCTCTTTGCAATTTACTAAAAATATTTTTATACGCAGGTCGAATTTCCACAGGGTTTACTTCGTCCAGAATCGTTCGCATCTGCGAGTCACAAGGTATACTTTCTACGTGATAAATGCTTTCTAAATTCCCAGCTGCTTCTCTTCGCTTGTCAAAAGCAAGCAGGGACGGATCTTTGAGAGAGAAAACGGCAAATCCAGACATCAAGGCGTCTGCCATTGATATTTCCGGATTACCCTCACGGTAGTCCGATACTCCCAAAAAATCTTTACGCAGACCCTTGAACAGAGGATCAGCGCTAAGATGCTTTCGAGAAGCTAACTTTCCCTTTTTGTGTTGGCTTTGATGTTTCATGACTTTTATGGGAGCTAATCATGAACCATCGTTCGCAAAATGTCCAGTTTTTCCTGAAATTTATTTCAAATTTTTTCACTTTTTTTGAATAAGGGGTGCCGTAATGCGTTTTTCCGGTAGTTTCCATACCAAGGCTTTACGAAAAGCAAATCTCAAGTTACACTGATATTGGGCCTTTTGAGCAGGAAGCGGGAATTGCTGAGTCGAAAGTTGTGTTTGAAGGATTAGGTGGTGTATCCTCCGGGTGATTGTTCGCGCAATAACCCGGAATCAAATTCAAGAAGAAAGGATACACCGACCATGCCCAAAGATAACGTAATCGATTTTAAAAAGCCCGAGTCATTGGTTCACGATCCCATTACTGAAGTGGTCCCCCAAAGAACGGCTAGAAGCAGTGGATTATTTCCGGAGGCAACTTCATGGAAGTTCAGCCAGACTTCAAAGATCTGCTAGAGTTATTCAACGCGCACAACTTTAACAGAAGATTTCGCCGATTTGGA
>Ga0233431_1005434_pt1 | contig 12387 bp, 6 predicted proteins | sample SI_118_April2016_FD_179867 | JGI IMG/M metagenome (GOLD analysis project Ga0233431, IMG submission 179867) | Seawater microbial communities from Saanich Inlet, British Columbia, Canada - SI_118_April2016_200_MG | ecosystem: Environmental > Aquatic > Marine > Inlet | place: Canada: British...
ATAATTCAGTAACCGCCAATGGTGGAGCAGCATTTTTCACATCTTCATACAATGGAATAGATGCAGAACCACTTTTTATTAACACAACTATAACTAACAATACTTCAAACGGTTCTGCTGGTGGTCTATATTTTGTTAATGGTGGCTTTGCAACACTTATTAATTCAATTTTGTGGGGCAATAGTCCAACTCAAGCTGAGGTGAACTCTTGGCCGGCTGCTAGTGAACTTTCACTCCAATATTCAGTTGTTGAGGACGGAGTAGGAGGAATTATAATTGATGAAAATAGCACAGTTAATTGGTTAACAGGTAATATCAGCTCTGACCCTCGCTTTATTAATCCAGATTTGTCTTTTTATAGCCTGGCTGACCTGTCACCAGCTATCGGTGCAGGACTAGACACAACCATTGTTCCCACAACAGACATCGATGGTAACCCTCGACCCAACCCGGCAGGGTCAAACCCAGATATTGGAGCCTATGAAAGTGCTCTGGCTGAGCCTATTGTCGTGGTTGAAGTACAGAATCTGCACATTGGCGATTCTGAGGAAAGCCTTCACCTCATATCTCATAATCCACAGATCACATATTCATACTACAATAGTCTGGAAGAGCCTCTGGGATTCCATCAGATACAAGTCTCATCTCTCTCAGATTTCTCACTTATTGACAAGTGGGACACTTACACAGTTATTAACCCTGATACGGTTGTGACCTATGCAGGGAATGCCCTTGTTGATGGGGAGACATATTACCTAAGGGTAAAGGCTGGCTCTGGTGATATCTGGACTGACTGGGAGACGCTGTCTTTCAGAATGAATTCAATCCCGGAAGCACCAGGTCTGGTTTCGCCAATAGCCAATACAGTTATAGGTGAGGATCTGCTTTTTACAGTGGAGAATTCTAATGATTCAGAAGAAGATGAAGTGTTATATCAATTCTTCTTATTTGAAGATGTTGCAATGTCTGCCCTGGTAGACTCATCTGAATTAGTTGCTGAAGGTGTTGATTACACGATGTGGCTATCTGAAGTTGAATTACTTGACAATAATCAATACTGGTGGACCTCACGAGTTTTTGATGGATATGAATACAGCTCTCTTTCAGCCCCAGCATCCTTTTTGGTCAATACAGAAAATGCTGCACCTGAGACCTTTGAGCTTTTATTCCCCACACCTGAGATTGTAATAAGTACTCTCACTCCTACGTTCTCTTGGCATTCATCACTAGATGTTGATCCGGAGGATATAGTCTCCTATTCCCTGCATCTTGATACACCTGAACCGGGTGTTCTGATCTTTGAGTTAGGATCAGATACCTTATTTTTCCCTCCAGAACCATTGCTGGATAACACCGTGTACTACTGGAGAGTTGTTGCCAAAGACCTGTTGGGCTTTGAGACTGAAAGTTTGGGAGGTTACCGGTCCTTTGTTATAAACCTATCGAATGATAATCCATCAGTGGTTGATCTCATCACACCTGATTCAGTGATGGTTCTATCGCTAACACCAGAAATGTTTTGGACTCGAGCTACTGATATCGATCCTGGTGATATGGTCACATATGAGATGCATTGGTGGGGTGATGGCATAGAGTATGACTCTGTTCTGACAGATACCAATGGTGTAGTCCTTCCTCGTGAACTTCAAGACAATATGCAGTATTTCTGGGAGGTGATTGCCATGGATCAATCAGACGGCATTTCACATTCAGAACCTGCAACATTCTGGACAGACCTGGTTCCCGAAGCTCCAGAGGGTTTTGCATTATTAAGCCCGGAAAATGATGCAGCCGGTCTTTCCAATATGCCATCATTCCAGTGGGAGATGGCGGATGATCCAGACCCAATGGATTATGTAACCTACACTTTACAGATAGCCTCGGATTCAAGTTTCTCTGAGGTTGTCTTTGAAACGAACACCAATGTTGAAGTTGGGCATGAATTGATAGAAGCGTTACCAACTGAAACCGAGTACTGGTGGAGGGTGGTTGCCACAGATGCCGACTCACTCACGACTGAATCAGAGGTTTTCAAGTTCACCGTGGGTTATGTATCAATTGTTGAAGAGATTGCATTACCAACAGAGTTTATGCTTGATCAGAACTACCCCAACCCATTCAATCCAAGCACGACCATCAGATATGGATTACCAGAAGAGTCAAATGTCTCTCTGGTTATCTACGATGTACGTGGCCAGGTTGTCCAGACAATTGCATCAGAACATCAGTCAGCAGGTTGGTACAACGTGGTTTGGAATGGAGTAGCTACTGATGGCAAGACTATCAGTACGGGAATCTACTTTGCAAGACTTGTTGCTGGTGATTACAGTCAAGTTGTGAAGATGCTATATCTGAAATAGGGGCTCGACATAACATCCCTTAACATAGGCATATGAATAAATATGCTAATGGAATGGATCCTAGAGGTAGCTCTGGGTTTGACGGGTTTGGCTAATTAAGCCGGTGTGTCTCCACTCCCCTATGTCTCGTATTCCACTATTTGATGATGATCCGAAGCAAAGGCAAATGTGACTATTAGCATAGAAATACAAGATCAAGCACTTATCTTTTACGACTTGCTATAAAAAATCAAAATGGGGATTATTATGATTCGTTCGCTGTTAATTATTTTAGTTTTAGCTATTTCATGTTTCGGTCAAACCAATGTAGGAGGAATAATCACAGCTGATATCACATGGGATCAGACTGGAAGTCCCTACCTTGTAACAGCTAATACTCTTATCGACTCAGGTGTGACAGTCACTATTGAGGCTGGTGTCTTGATAAAAATCGATTCAAATACTTCAATAAACATTTTTGGTGAACTAATAGCAATCGGTAACGAGGGTAATCGAATAGTTTTTACCTCAAACCAAACATCTCCTGTTTCGGGTGATTGGGGTCAAATAAATTTTGTAAATGGCGTTGATGCACAATTTGATTCCCCAGATTCCGATTTAAATTTTGACAGGCATTATGTTTCAGGGTCAATTTTAAAGTATGTTACAATACAGTATGGCGGCTACGGAGATCCAAGTGGAGCACTCTATCTTTTAAATACAGTTCCATACTTAGATAATGTCATTATCGCTAACAATCTTGGCTCTGGTATTTATGGTATCAACTCAGGAAAAACCCTTACAATTAATAAATCTAATATTTCAAATAATACAAGATGTGGTATTGAATTGTTTGGTGGCTTGATCTCTGACAGTCTTACAGTAACCGAAAATGAGAGCTATGGCATCTTTGTAAGTGATTATTGGTGGGCAATAAATGCATCAACTGTACAAGGGAATGGTGAGTCAGGTTTTTATTCCTCCGTATATTATTGGCACGCTAATAATTTCCAAGCGAGAATTATAAATTCAACATTCAATGGGAACGGTGGCTGGGGAATCAACTCATATCATGATTGTCAGGATACACAATTCATTATTAATAATAATATTGTCAAGGGGAACGAGGAGGGAGGTATCCGTTCGCATGGGGGTTGGTTTTCAGAGGGCTCTGAGATATCAGGAAACATAGTAGAAAACAATAACGGCACGGGAATATACAGCTGGGGTTCTGACCCTACTCATACGATCTCAAACAATTTGGTTTATAATAATGCCGGCCATGGAATACATGAAGCCTATCAGCAAGTTAGATCAACTATTGAGGGCAATCGCGTAATCCAGAACCAAGGAATTGGGATTAAAGGAGGAGATATTGACAATCCTGCTGAATCAGGAACCTACTATATTTTTAACAACGCAGTCCTCTACAATACACAAGCAGGCATTTACTGTACCCGCACGGCAATAATTGATAGCAATACAGTCTATTTAAACAATGCTCTTGGCGATCCTATGAATGCCGGAATATCTGTTCAGAATCCAAGTTCACTTACTGGGAATAACGTGATTCAGGGAAATTCTTATGCCATAAGAAATACGACGCAAATTGGCGCTGGTAATATTGATGCCATTGATAATTATTGGGGGCATACTAATGTTGATAGCATTGCAAACTCCATATATGATTGGAATGACAACTCAAATTATAGTTTTGTAAATTTTGAACCCTTTTTAACCACCCCAAACATAAGTGCACCCCCAATTCCTGTACAGAATCTACACATTACAAATTTTGGTGTTGAATTTATAGATTTGGCATGGAATGAAAGCACTATTGGTGATATAGCTGGATATAGGATCTATTATACTACAAATGCTAATGGGGGTACTTACGACGACACTCTTGATGTGGGTTTGGTTACATCATATACACTTTCAGGATTAAGTGCTGGATACGATTATACTATCGTCGTCACTTGTTACGATACGGATGGGAATGAAAGCTGGTACTCAAATGAAGTACAGGTAACTCCTCAGCCAGCACCAATAATTAATGTGAATCCCGTAATTATTGATTTTTCAACCTTAATGGTCGGAGAAGCGAGATCAATGGATTTATCAATCAGTAACTCTGGAACTGATGTACTATCAGTAAGTGATATTTTACAGAGTACTGAAAATATCGCAGTGTCTTCAAATACATTAGATATACCTGTTGGTGGGGAGACCACTATCTCAATCAACCTCACTCCTTCTCAATACGGACTATCGGCCGACACACTTCTGATTCAAAACAACTCCTTCAATAATCCAGGTTTGCAGGTCCCCATTCAATGGTTTGGGGATTTACCAGAAAGCCCAGTTATTCTTTCTGTAAGTGATATCCCTGATGACCAAGGAGGACAAGCTCGAATCACCTTCGCAGGAAGCAAATACGATGGGTATGATAATAACCAAGCTATCACAAGTTATAGTATTTGGAGGTTCATTGAAGGTGATTCATGGGATGCAATTAGTTCGTTTAATGCTGTCCAAGATTCCATTTATCATGTTGCGGCTCCCACGTTATGCGACTCCACAGGTGAAGGAATTTGCTGGTCAACTTTTCAGATATCAGCACATACATCGAACGCTGAAATATATTACCACTCAAATTCCCTAGATGGCTATTCAGTCGATAACATTGCACCTTCTACACCTAGTGGTTTCATGGCAGCCGGGATAGAGGGAGGAATACAATTGACATGGAATAGCGTACCTGAAGAAGATTTTCAATATTATGCTATATACCGATCTACGCAATTTGGATTCAATCCCGATACAATGAATGCTCCTCAATATACATCAATTGATGTAAGCTTAACTGACATCAATCTTGAATTTCCGGGGACATATTATTACAGAATAGTTGCATTTGATTATGCAGGCAACGAAAGTGAATATTCGGAGCAGGTATCAGCAACAATAGTATCCATTGCTTCGCGGATAACATTACCAACTGAGTACATTCTCGATCAAAATTATCCCAACCCCTTCAACCCCAGTACGACGATCAAGTACGGGTTACCAGAAGACTCGAACGTGTCTCTAGTGATATATGATGTCCGTGGACAAGTTGTCCAAGCACTCGAATCAGGACATCAATCAGCCGGCTGGTACGATGTGGTTTGGAATGGTCAGACTGCAGATGGCAAGACCATCAGCACGGGAATCTACTTTGTGCGACTTGTCGCTGGCGATTACAGCCAGGTGATCAAGATGTTGTACCTCAAGTAAACACCAAGAATAGCATCAAACTTAAAGCCCCTGACTTTAAACTTAGGGGCTTTTTAAATTTTGCGATTGGACGTATTTCTGGGTTTGATAGGAGTGGCTAATTAAGCGCGGTGGTATCCCCTTCCCTGTGGCCTTGATTCAACAACTCCACAATGATCCGAAACGGTGCCCAATGTGACTATAAGCATAGAAATACAAGATCAAGCAATTAGCTTATATGAATTAGTTCAAAACAACAAATGGGGAATTTTATGATTCGTTCTATCATTGTAAGTCTACTATTCGCAATCTCACTATCTGCTACTGTAATTAATGTACCTGATGATCAAACTACTATTCAAGCTGGTATTGATGCGGCGGTTAATGGGGATACTGTATTGGTACAGCCAGGGACATATGTTGAGAATATCAACTTCAACGGTAAAAATATTGCTCTGGGTTCATTATTATTAATTGCAGGTGATACCACCTACATCTCCCAAACCATCATTGATGCCAATGGTACTGGTCGAGTAGTAACTTTTGAGAATGGAGAGGATTCTTCAGCAGTGCTGGCAGGATTCACCATAACTGGTGGACAACTATCCAGTCAGGATTGGCCAGAAGGTGTAGGAGGTGGAATCCTTTGTTATCAATCAAACCCCACTTTGTATTTACTGAATGTTAATTCAAATATGGCAAACTATGGTGGAGGAATAGCCTTCTATGAGATTGCAGGGGCGCAACACGCGAATGATTTAGAGATTTCGAACAATGTTGCAATAGGAGGCGGGGGTGGAGTCCTCATATATGAAGTAAATGAGGACATCGACCTGGGAAGAATCCTTGTGAGTGGTAATTCAGCCCAAACGGGAGCAGGTATCTATCATAGTGCTTACAATACAAATAACAGGCTTTTACTACTTCGAGATATAATTGTCGAGGGAAATACTGCTGAAAATGGCGGGGGGTTTTATTCAAATTATGGACAATTATTAATCGAGAATGCAGTCTTTTCTAAGAATACGGCGGAAAATTATGGCGCGATAGCTGCCCCAAGTGAAAGACCTTTAATTCTGAACCATGTCACTATTGTAGACAATGTTTCTATAAATAACACAGGCGCATTAAATGTTGGCTATCACTCGACGGTATTTATGGTGAATTCAATAATATGGGGCAATTCTTTGCCACAGATTTCAGTGGAAGATGATGCAGATCAGATATTCATTTCACATTCAAATGTGCCGATGGGTCCTGAAAACTATTCCATTTCACAATACAGTGAATTTGTTTGGGGTGAGGAAAATATATACTCTGCTCCTCTTTTTACCGACCCAGTCAATGGTAATTACACCTTGAGTGAGTTTTCCCAGTGTATTGGTGCTGGTAGTGATTCTCTTAACTATTGGGGTACTGATATAGTTTCACCAGCTATGGATATAATCAACACAGTTAGACCATTCCCCGTTGGGAGCAATCCTGATATAGGAGCTTATGAACACCTCTCGGGAAATTCACAACCCTATGAATCACTCACGATCACTGAAATTATGCAAAATCCTTCCACAGTTTCTGACGAAGTAGGAGAATGGTTCGAATTATTTAACTATGGAACAATGCCGATAGATATACTTGGCTGGGAAATTGTAGATGCTGGTTCAGATATTGATACAATTAGACAATCACTCGTTATACTTCCGCTGGAATATACTGTCCTCGGTAAAAACCTAGATTTGAACAGCAATGGAGGGGTGGAAATACAATATGCGTATTCAAATTTTACTCTTGGGAACTCAAGTGATGAGATAATCCTGATTGATGCGAATGGAATCGTTATTGATTCAGTAGCATGGGATGGTGGTCCCAATTTTCCCGATCCGAATGGTGCTTCTATGGCATTAATAGATCCCACTCTAGACAATAGCATTGGTTCTAATTGGACAGAAGCTTCTACCCCTTTTGGAATGGGAGATTTTGGAACTCCAGGCTTACCAAATTTTTTGAGCAACATAGTTATCAATCCTGAGACGTTAGATTTTGACACTGTTTTTGTAGATGAATCAGGTGAATTAACTCTAAACATCAGTAACGATGGCAATGCTCCACTTCTGATAGATTCCGTATACACTAATTCACCACTGTTCGGTGTTTCGTTTACGGATAGCCTCATTGAAACGACAGCTGTATTGCAAATCACCTTTACACCGACCGATTTTGGAGATGTATCAGAGGTTCTGTATATCTTATCAAATGATCCTGATGAGGGTCTCGTGGAAATTCCTCTTTCAGGTTTTGGATATTTTTTATCTCCAGATATTGAGCTAGAACGCACATCGATTGATTTTGGTGGGGTTATGGACGGCCTTACCGGTCTTGAAGTATTTCAAATTTACAATATTGGCGAAGGTGTATTGAATCTCGATTCAATTTACTGCACCGAAAACTTTTCAGTATCAGAGACGAATGGAAGTGTTGTTCCAGGTGATAGTTTATCATTAGAAGTTTCCTTCTCGCCAGATGATGAAATTGCTTTTTCAGGGGCTTTAATAATCGTTACTGGTAATGATCCCGATGAAGATACTCTCTCCGTGAGTCTTTCTGGGGTTGGAACAGCCCCAGCTCCAAACCTTGTTTTGGATTTGGCTGAGGTGGATTTTGGAAAGATTGCGCGAGGAGAGGTAGATTCAATAGTAATTGTAATAACCAATACCGGCATGCAGACTCTCGAAATGGATGAAGTTCGTTTCCCAATTCCTAATAATTCCCCGTTTTGGACTGATTTTGAAGATGCTTCTCTGGAAATGGGCGACACAACAGCTATTGTGGTGTATTGTTTAGTATCAGAGGTTCATGAAAATGTGGAGTCTTCGATATTGACAATATTTTCAAATGACCCAGATGAGGGAGAGTATGTTGTAAATGTGCACTGTGAAAGCTACAACCTGATTAGAATCCCAGCCGATTTTCAGACTATACAGGAAGGAATTAATGTTGCACTAACCGGTGACAGTTTAGTCGTTGCCCCAGGTATATATAACGAATGTCTTCATTTTGAGGGTCAGAACTTCATCCTTACATCTTATCTCTGCTACTATCCAGATAGTCTATCTCTAATTGAATCTACCATAGTTCAAGCAGATGATTGTTATGCTCTATATATAGAGAATCAGCCTCCCGGGGATATAACTGTTCAGGGATTGACCATTAGGGGTAGTACATACGGCGGAATAGCAGCGTGGAATAATAATGCTAATATCCTATTCACAAATATAGTAGTTTCTGATAATGTTTGTGCCTTTGGCACAGGTGGTGGTTTCAGCATCAATTCAAATCAAGGAACGATTACCATTAGCAGCTCGATCGTTGAAAATAACCAAGCTCCTGAGGGTGGTGGAGGAGGAGTATCGGCCTGGAACAATGATTCTCTATTTGTTCTGAACTCTATAATTAAGGGTAATTCTGCTGCAGAGTATGGTGGCGGTCTGGACGTCCATAATTCCAATGTTTGGATTGAAGATTGTCGAATTGAATCTAATTCAAGTCAATTTATCGGTGCCGGCGGATTTTACTACGAGAGTTTTGGGGAAGCACGTTCAATTATGATGAATCATGTATTGATCGTTAACAATATCATGGCATCAGGTGATGGTGGAGCAGCTATGTGGCTTGGCGGGGGGCAAAGTGATACAGTAGAACTTGACCATGTAACAATTTCTCAAAATATTGGGGGCGATCTTGCTGCCGTATCATTTAGCATGTATGAATTATCAGAAGTTTCTATTCTAAATTCCGTAATATGGAATAACAATACTGGACAATCCATTTCAAATTTTGGTAGTGCGATTGACATTACTTACTCACTGATAGAGGGTGATTGGGACGGAGAAGGTAACATAGATGGTGACCCTGGTTTTTGCGATCCTGCTAGTTCCAATTTTGACATAGTTGATACCAGCCCTTGTGTTGGAGCTGGGCTTGATGGAGTCGACATGGGAGCATTGGGAGTTGGATGTGTTGAGCCGGTAGCAATTGAATCAATTGTTCTCCCAACCGAATACATCCTTGATCAAAATTATCCCAACCCCTTCAACCCCAGTACGACGATCAAGTACGGGTTACCAGAAGACTCGAACGTGTCTCTAGTGATATATGATGTCCGTGGACAAGTTGTCCAAGCACTCGAATCAGGACATCAATCAGCCGGCTGGTACGATGTGGTTTGGAGTGGACATACTACTAATGGCAAAACCATCAGTACGGGAATCTACTTTGCGAGATTGGTTGCTGGGGAGTATAGCCAGGTAATCAAGATGCTTTATCTCAAGTAGAAAGGCACTTGCACTAAAACAGCACTCAAAACCCGCTACCACTTGCTGTATAAGGGGTGGACGGGTACTGAAAATCCCCGTGTCGGCGGTTCAATTCCGTCCCTGGCCACCACATAAATCCCTTGTAATTCTTAGACTTACGAGGGTTTTTTGTTTCTAGGGCATTTACGAGTTTTCTATCCAATATGGACAAAATGGGACATCCTGGGACACCAGATAGTGACGAAATGGTGACGAAAAAAAGCCGTTCTGGATATATTACCTTAGCCAGTAAGGGTTTGCGAAAAGAGGGCCAGGTATAGAGGTTTGGTCTAGGGAGTAGACGTAAAAAAAGCCCGGACGAATCCAGGCTTTTATCGGAATACAAGGCTGAACCTAAGTCCAGACCCCATTCAGTTTACTTGCTGCTCGATGTAGCTTTTCATTGTTGATCTTTATGTAATGATCGATAGTCACCTTTATATCCTGGTGACCCATCATCTTAGATACATCAAGGATATCAACTCCACTTTCAACGAGTCGGCTCCCATATGTACGACGAAGTGTATGCAGACCCGTTGCTTTAACCTTTGCGGCTTTTAAGTACCTCAGGTATTTTTTGTATAGATAGTCGTAATTGAAGTTGAATGGAAATTCCTTGTGTTCCTCAAACTTACGCCGATGGAGTATTTCAAATGCAACATCATCTAGCGGCACAATCCTTGGTACCCTCTTCTTCCCTATCAACGTGATTTCCCTACGCCTAAAATCTACATCATCCCAGGTGAATGGTCGTGATGGCAATATCTCACCACGCCTTGCCCCTGTATGCAGATACATCAAGAATAGATCTCTGTAGTCTGAGGAATCGACTTTGCTGAGGAACTCTTTTACCTCATCATCAGTCAGTATGATTATTTCCTTGGGTAGATAACGAGGAGCTTGAACAGCTGAGATCGGATTCTCCTGCAGATAATTATACCGGACCAACGTATTGAAGAAAGCCTTCAGGGTTCGGTGCTCTGTTGCAGCAGTAGCAGAGCTAATATCACACTCTTTCTGACGATATTCTAGATAATGCGTTAACTGCACTTTGTTAATCGCTCGTATTTTGATGTCTCCCAAGAAAACTTCCAGAGCATTGTATATGGAAGTTTCTCGACGAATTGTTTCTGGATCTTTCTGGTTGGCCATATATTTCTTATACTCTTTTACCATTTCGGTTAGAGTGAGATTAGGTTCGAGACTGGTTTCGAGACCTGCTTGAATTCGCATTTTCTTTACTTCAATCTCTTTGGAAAACCGCTGTGCCACCTTTTTATCTTTGAAGTTCTTTCTTCGACGAACACCGTTCAGCCCATACCAATCGACTGAATACCGTAAGCCTGATTTTACTTGAAAAGTTTTTACTGTAGCCATATCCAATCCTTTCTATATGCTTAGACGGTAGTCGTCCAATGACAATTCTTCTGTTATTAGTTGTTGTAGATCTGATTCTTTGAGCCGGATATTTTTACCAACACGGTAAACCTTGATTTGGTGAAGATGCAATAGCCGGCGCACTGTTTTCACAGAGACCTCAAGCAGACTGGCTGCTGATTTCAGGCTATACATCTGTTCCATGATTAGAATCCTTTAGTTATTTGATTTGGGCTGTACAAATTCCAGAACGGAATCGATACTTGGGTACTGTGCGGTAAACTCAACTGGTGCTGGATGGATATCCTCATCCTCAAACACAGCAACGAGTGGAGTGATGTTCTCTAACATTTTCCGACGAGGGATTTGAATCATATCTGGCGATTCATCGAGAACAGAAAATGGATCTGGAGAGATGATACTGAGAAGGATTTCGCCTTCTCTTTTGTTTTTGATTTGAAAATCGATTGAAGTTATTTCTGGAAAGAATGGGAGTAATTGAGCTGAAGAAAATGCTTCAAAATCTTCTTCCAATAAACCTGACAATGCTACTAAGCTTATATTCATAATAATATCCTTATTAGTTTTGGTTATTATTCTTATTCCAGAAAAAGGGGCACCCACCACGATGTTCTGTAGCAGGTGCCATTAACTTATTTGTTATGCTCTTTTACTCGACGAAGGACTTCATCGTAGTCTGATTTTGGGAAGGAAACTATTACTACTAGTAGTATTTTTCCGGAAAACTTGTTTTGCTGATTAGAATACACGAAGCCAAGATCATAATTCCAATTATCAAGACACCGAGAAGTAAGAATTTGTGAACGCTCTGAAAGTGAACACTCTTCATCTTGGTCTTCAACAGAATTGATAATGTCTAGTAGGTCTTCCACTCCGACAGATGATCGAAATGTTATAGCTATTCTATCATCTATGGTTGTGTGGAGTCAGACCAATTCGGTTCATTTGATCTAAATAAATAAGAGATACTTTGGGCGGCTAACAACCCGAAAAAGGAGCCAATAATGAGCCCAAAGTCAGAAGTAGAGAGACGAGTAAAA
>Ga0233431_1005435_pt1 | contig 12385 bp, 9 predicted proteins | sample SI_118_April2016_FD_179867 | JGI IMG/M metagenome (GOLD analysis project Ga0233431, IMG submission 179867) | Seawater microbial communities from Saanich Inlet, British Columbia, Canada - SI_118_April2016_200_MG | ecosystem: Environmental > Aquatic > Marine > Inlet | place: Canada: British...
TATTATCTTTCAGGATGATATCATTCATTGTCTGAGCTTTATCATGTAATCCCAGTCTGAAATAAGAATCGGCTATTAAAAACAAAGGTGCTTTATATGGTAAATTCTGTACAATTTGGGAGTAATTCTCACCTTTTCTAAGACTGAAACAGGTACTGGTTTTTGGGTGTGTATAATATTGTTTCTCATATTGCTCATAAACGCTTAGTGCATCCAGATATCTTCCTTGAAAATAATAGTCTTCAATATAGGATTTTATCGTTTCCAAAATACGATCTCGAATAATTAAGTGTTTCACATAGAGGTTTTCCGGAAACTTGCTGCAGAATTTTTCCATGGTAGATATCGCATTAGGATAATCCTGAAATAGAGCCTGGGTTAGACTTTTTCTTAGCAATGCTTCCTCATATTGACTGGATAAAGAGTGCTCATTGATAATGAAATCATATATTTTAATTGCTTTTTTACTAAAACTTTTCTCAGGACGTTCAGCCAGAATATTTGCAATTCTGAGCTTCCCGATTAATGACAGTGCCTCAGGATATTTATTAATGGCTTTTTCATAGGCCTTAATCGCATCGTCATATTTATCCTCATCCCTTAAAAAATCACCGATACGAATCGCCACCAGATTACTGAATTTTTCAAGGGGGTACATATCAATTATTTTTTCATAAATAGATCGGGCAACATGTAAATCCCCATTTTCAAAATAAGCCTCTCCCATGTGGAACATCAGTTCGGCATCCCTTTGCATATAATTCGGGTCAAGGCTCCAGGCTCGATCAAAGTTTTTCTTGGCTTCGGTATATCGTTTAAGCTGAAATTGCGCTTCACCGATTTTATAATAAGCAGCCGGGATTCGGGGACTGTTGAGGTTTTCTTCTGTATATTTTTCCAGGGCTTCAATTGACTTGTTGTAACGTAACATATTTAAGTGAATAATTCCCTGATGAAATAAGGCTGTTCTGGCATAAGGAGATTCCGGATATAGCTTAATCAGTATTTCAAATTGATTAAAAGCATCTTCATAAAATCTTAAATTTAGATAACTTCTTCCGATATTATAATAAGCCCTGGGGATATTGCTATAACCCCGGTCTGCTTCCAGGGCAGAATTAATTGCGATTTTATGTTCCTGAATCACAAATTGATTCCCGTCCCGCTCTTTTTTTATAAGCTGGTATTGGTACAAAGAGTCGGCGGATCTGAAATTAGCCCGGATACCAAGTTCGCTATTTGGAGAAGCGTTATAGATATTTTTAAAGAGTAGGGCGGATGTTTGAAATCTTCCCACACGATAGCTTCTTTCTGCTTCCCTGAATTTTTCCGTTAGAAAAGCAATTTTTTCTACTTCTTCCTCATTTACTTCTTCCTGAAGTTGTTTTTTCGCTTGTTCTTCTGCTTCCAGGTCACTCAGTTTTTTGTTGCGGTTCTCCGAGATTTCCAATACCAGCCGGATCGGATCCTGAAAAACTTCTTTTTTAATGATCAGGCTGTATTTTTGAGGAACAACAAACATTACCAGATATTTCCCTCTTTGCTCAAACCGGATGCTTTTCAACATATCTGTTTCTGAAGAAGGAATGATAATATCCTTGATCAATCGTGCATTCAGGAACCTGATTTGTACCGGTTTTTCCGCCAGGGAATTATCCCGAACAATATCAAATTGAATTGGTTTGTCAGTAAAAATATGCAAACGTTCTGATTTTGGGTTTAATTCTCTTAAAACGCTAATAATTTCTGGACCGATTGGTTTTAGGGCTTTCAAATTTAACTTGTATAATTGTAACCCAAGTACAGTGGGGTGATCCTGGTTTCGAATGATCTTGTATAACAAATCTGGAAAATTGGTTTTAATTTTTATCCAATACTCATTGGTATCAATTTGTTGGATTTTGAGGCCCTGAATTAAAGTATCTTCAAAAACGGCTAATTTGGGAACATTTCCCAATTTAGTATTTCGAAATTTGATAATGATAATCTTTGATTTTATATTTTCAAATATCTCAAAATCGGGAGTTGATTGGGATTGAAACTCTAGTAAGGTGTGATATTCACCCTGATTGGTATACTTGATATTGATTAATCGATTAAGTTGGGCATACGTAAGTGGGGTGTATAGGATAAAGCTGATTATGAATATATAAAAAAATCGGATTATTTTGGCTGGTTTTATAAGCATATTATTTTCCTTGAAGCATTCTGGTGACCCAATAAATTCACAAAGAATGTAAGCAATAATCTTGCCGGATGAACAATTACCAAAAATAATGTTAATCGGCGCTCAATGCTAGTAATCCAGGAGATTTTGAATGGCTTTTCGATTGCTGGTTAAGACATTAGTGGAATGTATATTGTAAAACCCTTCCAGTTTAAGGGCTTCTTTTTCTTCAGCAGACAGATGTCGGATAGTGATACATTCGCCCTGAAATAAAGCACCATCCTGGATATAAAAATCACTGGTATATACCATTCCTTCAACCCTTCCCGGTGAATGTAATTCTAATCTTTCAATGGCTTTAATATTACCGGAAACCATTCCTGAAACGATAACAATATCAGCAATGATATCGGCTTCTACCTGTGCTGTTTCCGTAATAATTAAAACACTTTTTTTTGATTTTTTACTGATAATCTCGCCACATACGACGCCATCAATACGAAGTGTACCATTGAAATTTATTCGTCCATGAAAATGACTGCCGACACCCAGCAATCCGGAAATAACATCAGGGTTGGAACTGTTCTTTGCCATTGCTGCTTCTTCTTAATTAAAAATTATTGTTCCAGAAAAATATTTCGATCAATTGGAATAATCTGCTTATTTAATAAGCGTCCTTTATATGAATATGTCAACAATATCGCGTCTGTATAATATTCGTTAGGCTGACTGAGTTCATATTTAATACGGTATGATCTAGTTCGTCTGTTATTTTTCAATAAATATTGCCGACCGGATTTATAAGTTGATGGGAATCCGTTTTCTCCTAAAGTTCCACCGGTAGCTAAAGTGTATTGAGGTGGTGATATATCATTGTTAATAAGGGTGACACAAAGATACCCACCTAATGCTTTTGCTTCAACAGAGGTGTTGGTTAACTCAACCGTTAAAAACAGATCATCACTTTTCAGTTTAGTATCCAGTTTTGTAACTTCAATAGATGAATTCTCTTTTAATTCCATGCTGCCGGACAGGTCCTGATCTGAAATCCATATTGCTTCAGATGCAATCTGAGGCTGCGCTAATACAGTATCAGCAATTAAGGATTGTTCTCCGGTCAGCGACGGTTGTACAAATTCACTTTGTTTGCCAAATTGTTCATTATCAAAATGCGCAATTTGAGAACTCAACAAGGAGACTTTTTTATCAGAATTTTCAAGCTTTGCCCTTAAAATTGAGCTTTCCTCACGTAATTTAAGGTAATTGAATGCTTCGAAAAAAAAGAATCCAACAACAGTGAATAAAAACAATATGAAAAATATCAGTTTCCATTTTTTAATGGTAAAGGAAATAGGAACACCGATATTTCGAATAATTGTTATTGTATAAAAATTTGACCCATCCATAAGACCACCAGAGTGATTTATCGCAAATTATAATCAGCTTCAGCAAGTTTCTGAACTACTATATCCTGTAGTTCATTGACTGTCTCAGTATCAAGTGTTTTTTCACGGGATCTGAATTCAATCGAAATTGATAAAGATTTTTTATCAGGATGTTCCTCTGGAAAATAGACATCCAGAAATCCAACTTTTGATACTAAAGGATCAACGCCCTTTATTAGTTCAGCGATTGTTTCATAAAATGTGCGTTGTGGAACCAACAATGATATTTCAAATCGAGTAGATGGATATTTAGGGGGTTCTTTATAAGTAAACTCTCTTTTTTCCAATAAGAACATTTTGTCAAAGTCGAGTTCTGCAATACAAACATCGCCTTTAATATTCAACCGATCCATATACTCAGGTGAAAATGAAAATATAGTCCCTAAAAACTGGCTATCAGAATAAATCGCAGCAGATATGTGTTTATGTTGAAACTCAGTACGTTTATCTTCCAATGGTAACCATTCAATATGGGGAATTTGTAACCGTATCATCAGATTATAGGTATAACTTTTTAACTGAAAAAAAGCATCCCCCAAAGATGATTTTGTTTTCGATAAACCGGTAATCAACTTATGTGGTTCTTTAATTTGGCTTTCTGAATCTTTGTAATAGATTCTACCTAATTCAAAAACACGAAAATCAAGGGTTATCTTTTGGTTATTCTTAATTGTATCAACAAAATGTGGTAAAAGCGATGTCCGCATTTGAACCTGATGATCTGCCACCGGGTTTAATAACTTCATAATACCCTTAGGCACAATAGAAAAACGATCCTCCGAGCTTTGATTGGTTAATGGATAATTATAGGCTTCATGAAATCCGGTTTTGATCAGGACAGTTCTGCCCATTGCCCGAAATTGATGTTCCAGATTAAAAGCGGGTGTTTTAATAGGAAATAGCGGTGCTATTGGCGTGATATTATTGAAACCATGAATCCGACCAATCTCTTCCACGATATCTTCTGGAATTGAAACATCTTTTGTTCGCCTGTGGGTAGGGACATCTAAGTAAATGTCATTGCCTTCTTCCTTTAAGGTAAAACCAAGATGTGTCAGGATAGATCGGATTTCATCTTCTTCAATATTTTTACCCAGTCGTTTGGAGATAAAGCTAAAAGATGTTTTAATTCTGATAGGTTTAATCTCCTTTCCGCGGATATCAACAGGCTGTCCGCTTATTTTAATATCCGGCATTACCCGTCGTAGAATTTTCACAGCTTTATAGATTGCTAACATAGAGATTTCCGGATCCAACGCTTTTTCAAAACGTTGACTGGCATCTGTTCTTAATCCGATCCTGGTTGATGTTTTGCGGATTGCTACAGGGTCCCAATTTGCCGCCTCCAGAAAGATAGAAGTTGTCTTTTCATTTACTCCGGAATTAAGGCCACCAATCACACCAGCAACTACGGATGCTCCATTGGCATCACAAATAGTCATGTCGTTTTGTCCCAGTGTAACCTCTTTGTTGTACAAGGTCATGAGTCGAGTTCCTTCCTCTGCTATCTGGACTGTTAATTTATTACCTGGAATTTCTTCCGCATCGAAGGCATGCATCGGTTGCCCATATTCCAACATGACATAATTTGTCAGATCAACCAGGTTGTTAATAGGTCTCAGCCCAACCCGAGTTAATCGATGCTGAATAAAACTGGGGCTATCGGTGACAGAAACATTTGATACTGATAGTCCGCAAAATCTAGGGACTAGGTCTTTACAATTGACATCAACATCAATAATGCCTTTGCCCTCACCTTTTAGAAATTCAGATTTCATTACTAGCGGCTTGACCGGTAAACGGTAAATAGCTCCTAATTCCCTGGCAAAACCGTAATGCCCCCATAAATCCGGACGATGGGTGATCGATTTGTTATCAACTTCCATAATCACATCAACCTGATCCGGAAAAACCAGATCCAATGCGCAACCGTTGATAGCATCCTGCGGAAGTAACATCAATCCGCTGTGATCATCAGAGAAATAAAGTTCGTCTTCTGCGCACAACATACCGCAGCTTTCCATACCTCGTACTTCTGCTTTTTCTATTTTGATATTTCCGGGGAGTGTAATACCAGGAGCGACATAAGGAACTTTGTCACCTATTTTGAAATTTTTGGCACCGCAAACAACACTTTGTTTACTTTTACCAATATTGACTTCGACAATGATCAGCTTTTCTGCTTTGGGGTGTGGTTTGATATCCAGTACTTCCGCAACAACAATATTTTTTAGATGTGTGCCTGTTTCCTGATACCCTTCAATTTCGCAGACTGATAATGTAATGGTCTCAACCAATTCTTTGGTTGAAATATCTGTGTTTAATTCAATAAAATCACAAATCCAGTTCAGTGAAATTTTCATATTTTAATTTGGTTTTAATAATTACTTGGGATAATGGTTTTGGAAAAAATATGTATTTTTATTTTAGTGTAAATCGGCGCATAAAGTTAAGATTACCACCATGAAGTGGCCTGATATCTGTAATACCATACCGCATCATTGCTAACCGATCCATACCCATTCCAAAAGCAAAACCAGAATATTTAGAAGGGTCTACCCCACCTGCTTTAAGGACATTAGGATGTGTCATACCACACCCGAGCAATTCAATCCAACCCACACGACTGCAAACACTGCAGCCTTTCCCCTGACAAAGCAAACAGGCCATGTCTAATTCAAATCCCGGCTCGACAAAAGGGAAATAACCCGGTCTGAGGCGAACCTTTACATCACTTTCGAAAATCTCACTTAGCATGGTTTTCATAAAATGAATTAAATGTGCAACTGAGATGTTTTTATCCACCATCATTCCTTCCAGTTGATGGAAGCAAGAATCATGTGAGGCATCTGTCCTTTCACAGCGGAATACTTTTCCGGTGCCTATGATTCGAAGTGGTGGCTCCAGACTTTCCATTCCTCTGATTTGAATGGTAGACGTTTGTGTTCTGAGAAGATTGCCATCTTCAAAATAAAAAGTATCCTGCATATCCCTGGCAGGATGATGTGTCGGGATATTTAAGGCTTCGAAATTATAATATTCCGACTCAATGTGTGGGCCATCCAAAACCTGGAAACCCATAGATTCAAAAATGTATTCTAACTTATTTTGCACCATGGTGATGGGATGTAAACTTCCCATCTGTGTCTTAATTGGATCCAATGTGATATCAACCCATTCGTTTTCCATTTGTTGATCAAATTTAACGCGTTTGAGTTGTTTACTTTTCTCTTTAATTTGATCTTGAAATTGAGTTTTAAATAGATTTGCCTGTTTACCAATTTCAATCTTTTCTTCTTTGTCCAGAGATTTAAGCTGTTTCATTAAATCTGCTAATTTCCCTTTTTTCCCGAGGTATTTGACTTTGATGTTGTCGATTTCATCAATGTTTGTGGCCTTTTCAATTTCTGATTGAAAGCTTTGCCCCATTGTATTCAGATTTTGTTTAATCATTTTTATATGGCTAATGATGGTTTAATTAAATTTAATGAAGATTCCAGGTTATAAGCAATCTGAATGATTTTGCCTTCGTTTAGGTGTCCAGCTAATAGCTGAAAACCTACTGGCAACTGGTCTCGGGTAAAACCACCGGGGATCGAAATCCCCGGAATACCGGCTAAATTGGCTGAGATGGTAAAAACATCATTGAGATACATCTGTAAAGGGTCATTTGTCATTTCGCCGATTTTAAAGGCTGCCGTTGGAGTTGCCGGTAAAGCTATAGCATCAACCGTTTTAAAAGCTTTGTGGAACTGTGACCGGAGTAAATTTTGTAATTTTTGAGCCTTGATGTAATAGGCATCATAATAACCGGCAGAAAGAGCAAACGTACCTAATAAAATACGGAGCTTGACCTCTTTTCCGAAGCCTGCTTCTCTGGAGCCTTCGTAAAGTGCTTTTAGTGAGTCTATCTCTTTGGAGCGAAGTCCATATCTCACACCGTCATATCTTCCTAAATTTGAACTGGCCTCGCAGGGAGCGATGATATAGTAGGCTGCGATAGCATCTTTAATATTTGGGATCTCAATTTCAGTGATTTCGGCGCCATTCGATTTTAAAACATCCAGGTTTTGAAAATAGATGGTTTTTACCTCTTCATCACACGCGGATAAATCTAAATCTTTAATAATGCCTATTTTCAAACCAGTGATGGGTTGATTAAGATATTCACTATAATTTGGTACATCCACCTGCAATGAGGTTGCATCACGGTTATCAAATCCGGAGACGGCTTCCAGCAATATAGCTGTATCGGTAACATCCTGCGTCATGGGTCCCGCCTGGTCAAATGAACTGGCATAAGCAACCAGTCCCCATCTGCTGACTCTTCCATAGGTGGGCTTTAATCCTACAATGCCTGTAAATGCAGCGGGTTGTCGAACAGAACCTCCGGTATCTGTTCCCATAGCAGCCAATGCCTGGCCTGAAGCAACTGCTGCTGCAGATCCTCCCGATGAGCCTCCAGGGACATGATCCAGGTTATAAGGGTTTTTTGTCACTTTAAAAGCCGAATTCTCAGTACTGGAACCCATGGCAAATTCATCCATGTTGGTTTTGCCAAGTAAACTATACCCGAGTGTATTCAGTTTTTCACTTACCGTTGATTCAAATGGCGGGACATAATCTTTTAGATATTTGGATCCGCAAGTTGTTGCTATACCTTTCGTAGAGAAAACGTCCTTGATAGCAATAGGCATTCCCGCTAAAGGGTGGATATCATCCTTATTCAGTATTTTTTGATCAATTTTTTTGGCTTGTTCCAATGCCTGATCCAGCGTGAGGGTTAAAAAGGAGTTTATCTGGTCTTCTGTATCTTCGATTCTCTGAATACATGACTCAACAATTTCCTGTGTTGTAATCTCTCCTTGCATGCGTCTTTGATGAAGATGGTGTATCGGCGATTGGTAGAGGCTCATTTTGAAAACTGATATAAAAATGGTTATTAGATTAAATATATGAATTAATGAGTAATTTTTGAGTAAGCCTCCTTTTATCGTTATTACTCAATGCTGACAATCAAAAAAACAGATAAATCAGTTTTTACAATCGTTTCCAAAAGGATGAAAAATACCTGGGATTAATATGACTGATTAGTTTTTTAAGCTGTCATCTTCCTAAAGAGAATTTGTTAAATGTGAATCTTCAAATAGACACTGTGAGGCTTGGCTATGTGGGCCATTAGGATGCTAATTACTATAAATACAAAATTTCTGGTTGTGGCAGTATTGTAAAATATATGGGGTATGATATCGATTGAGAAATGAATAGGTGTTGAAATAGCTTAGAAAACCAATTGGTCTAATTACAGAAGTCTATGATTTAGGTGCCTTTATTTTTTTTTAATTCCTGTTAGGCTAATAGGATTTCATTTGAACCGGATGTGATTATTCGTTGCTCACCCTCTTTTTTTAGTGTAGGATTCCAAACAATCAACCGAGCAAAAAGTATGATTATTATTAAAAATTGCTGAGTTTTCATCAATATACCTTTCACATAAATGGCATTTGATCAGGCTTTCTGCTGATTTGATTTCCCGGGGTTGTTCCGGACCGAATATTATCGTTCTTACTTTCTTTCTAGCAATTTTATAAATGAGATAACCGGCGACGGAAATAATGATTAACTTGATCATATGGATTCCTTATTAATCCAGTTGAAAAAATAGTCGTTTGTTGAATGAGTATATCCTATCAACCTTTTTAAGAACATGGAAGCCTCGCTTGATAAAAAAGAAGTAATAAATGCTGAAAAAAGTTTCGATTATTCCAAAATGAATATATTGTTTTGGGGTGACACTTTGTCCCTGCCTAAAAATATTCAGCCCTTGCCTAAATATATCTTAGAACTTGAAAATTTGTTGAAATTTTCACTAGTAATAACAGATTCAAACAATTTTGTGTTTGTTTCAGATACTACTGACTTTAAACAATTGCTGAGGTATTTGCCTTTTCTGGTAGAAAACTATCAGATTTATCGATGTAGTCCCGTTTTAATTGAAGAAAATAATCAAATTAACCATTATGATGGGACATTATCAGAGCCAAATGAAGCCACTCAGCAATTAACTGTTTTACTTGAAACGGCAACCGGCAAAAAAGCTTCGGATATTCATATTGAGTGTTTGACTTCGGGTAGGCAAATTAGAATGCGGATAAATGGAAAACTACAGCGATTTCAGCCCGAAAGTGAATTTGGTGAAAATCTGATTTATAAGATTAAACTGATCTCTGAAATGGATATTGCCATTTCAAGGACCCCACAGGATGGACATTTTCAATATTCGAATAAGCGTGGCGAAAAATTTGATCTTCGCACATCTACGATTCCTGGTATTTATGGCGAAAAAATGGTTATTCGATTACTGCCTGCGATACCTGTGATCTTTTCAATGGATCAGCTTGGTTTTTCAAATTTTTTTATGACAACTGTGCGAAAAGTTTTAGCTAAAAAATCAGGAATGATTTTATTTACTGGTCCAACGGGTTCCGGTAAAACAACATCATTATATGCGATATTAAGTGAGTTGATATCTGAATCCCTAAATATTATTACCATAGAAGATCCTGTTGAATATCGGATGGACTCAATAACACAGGTATCTGTTAATCAGGTGACTGGTGTTACCTTTTCCACAGCTTTGAGATCTTTTTTAAGGCAGGATCCGGATGTTATATTAGTGGGTGAAATAAGAGATTCGGAAACCGCTAAAATGGCTTGTAGGGCGGCTCAGACAGGTCACTTAGTATTGTCAACCTTACACTGTAATGATGTTTTTGAAATCTTTCAAAGGTTTAAAGGGCTTGATGTCGCAATGGATGACCTGGCATCTTCAATCAGCCTTGTTGTTTCTCAACGGTTAGTAAATCAGCGATGCATTTGTGAGACAGCTGATGAAATATGCCCTAAATGCAATGGTTCAGGTATCTTAGGCAGAATTCCGGTTTTAGAGATTCTAGAAATAGGGTCTGAACTCAGACAATTGTTGATGGCCTCATCTAACCTGGAAAAGTTGAAAATTTGTGCCAAACAACTGGGATTTCAGAGTTTAAAGGAAAATGCCAGAATATTAGTCGAGGCCGATATGATTGAGCCCTCACAGATGGACATTCTATTTTAATTGACATTTATCGGATTTGTAAAATGATGATCTATCAATCTATTTTTGTGTGGGAGGCGGTAACAATTGAAGGCAGTTATGTGCATGGAATCGCACAAAATATTTTAAAATACCAGCTGAAAAAGGATCTTAGTCAAAAAGGCTTATTCCAAATCAAAATTCAATACATGCCCGTTGCACTGTCAAAAAAACCTTTGAAATCGGATACCTTAATTCGTTTCATTCAGGAGCTTCATCAAATCCACACCTCAGGCGTGACTCTGATTAATAGTCTGAATATTATGATCGGAAACCGACAAATACCAGTTATCAAATATATTCTGGTTGCATTGAAGTTATCATTGGAAAAAGGAGAATCTTTAACAAAAAGTTTTCAGAATTTGAGACCTGTTTTTAACGAGTTTTTTATTTCAATGATAAATATGAGTGAGAAAACTGATAATTTAAAACAGGGGTTCTCGGCCATTTTGTCTTTTTTTCAACAGAGGCAGAAACAATATCAGGCGATTCAGAAACAAACCAGATATCCCCTAATTGTTCTTGGAATTGCCTTTATTTTGATCACGGGTATGATTGTTTTTGTTCTACCGATGTTCCAGAATATTTATCTTTTATATGGTCAGAATTTGCCCGTAGAGACAGCTATTTTAATGAGTATATCACGATTTATAAATAATCAATGGTTTGTGATCTTAGCTGGCATTGTTGTTTTTGTTTTCTGGTATAAAATACCCGCTTTTTGTTATATACATCCCTTATTTTTGCTTATGAAGTGGGTGAAAAAGAGGTGGTTTGGTAGTCAGGATCAATTATTATTTGCCCACTGCATGTCTCTGCTATTAAAATCCGGCAAAACAGCCTATGCTGCCTTGCAGGATATTAGTTATATGGTTTCGCCACAAAATAGAAAACAAATATTGAAGTTGACTAAACAGTTGGAAGCAGGAGAACGTTTTTCTGAAATTTTTTTAAAAAATAAATGGTTCCCAAGTGTATTTCATCGTCTCATTTCCGTTTCTGAAGCAGCAGGTGATCTTTCCGTTGGCTTTTTACAGGTGCATCAATACCTGGAAAATCAAATGGAAAAACGATTTAATAAAATCATTAACTATATTGAACCGGGATTGATGGTTTTATTGGGTGGTATGGTCTTATTTGTTTTACTTTCAATATACTTACCCATTTTTGATTTGGGTAACCAGGTATTTTAGGCACTATAACCGTCTTTATTCGCATTGACAATTGGTTTAAAAAGAAACTGTTGTCAGTATTTGCCTCTCTCATGTTTCCCTGAGTAATGAATTCGCTGTTTCCTGAGCGGAGTCGAAGGGGGTGGAAAAGAACGAAGGGAAATCAGTACAAATAGCTGTAGGTGATTAGTATTCTAATTTTCTGTATTTGCTTGTCTTCCTTCAATGAGTTTGATTGCCATTTCGGCCATCTGATTCATATCCGGTTTGGATACTTGATAATCTGCACCGACAGATTCACCTTTGTGCCTAAGCTCATCGGTAATGATGGATGAATATAATATGACGGGAAGTTTTTGAAGTTTTGTATCTCTCTTTATTCTTTTAGTTAACGTGAAACCATCAACTAAAGGCATTTCAATATCACTGATGACAATATCGATAACTCATTGATGGTTTTATTTTT
>Ga0233431_1005443_pt1 | contig 12368 bp, 14 predicted proteins | sample SI_118_April2016_FD_179867 | JGI IMG/M metagenome (GOLD analysis project Ga0233431, IMG submission 179867) | Seawater microbial communities from Saanich Inlet, British Columbia, Canada - SI_118_April2016_200_MG | ecosystem: Environmental > Aquatic > Marine > Inlet | place: Canada: British...
TTGAGGACGAGCTAAAAAAGACTAAGTACAATAAGGCCACACAAGGCCATATTGGGATAGTGAAAGCTAAGATTGCTCAACTTAAAGGCAAGCAAGAATTACGTTCATCAAAGAAAACTGGAAGATCAGATCATGGATATACTGTAAGAAAAGCAGGAGATGGAACAGTTTTACTGCTTGGTTTTCCTTCTGCAGGGAAATCTACTTTACTAAATGAGTTAACTGGGGCCCAGTCAGAAGTTGGAGCCTATGCGTTTACAACTTTATCTGTTGTTCCTGGTACAATGGAATATAAGCAGGCGAAGATTCAAATTTTGGACGTTCCTGGAATTGTTTCTGGAGCTGCTTCTGGTAAGGGTAGGGGAAAAGAGGTTTTAGCAGTAATTCGAAATGCTGATTTGGTTTTGGTGGTTGTAGATGTTAACCATCCTGAACACTATCCTGCAATCCTAAGAGAAGTATGGGAATCAAGAATCAGGTTAAATAAAAGAAAACCACAAGTTTGGATTAAGAAGAAAAGTAAAGGTGGTATTCAAGTTGGAAAAACAGTCCCATTATCAGTTGACGATGAAACAATAAAAAAAGTTTTAAGAGAATTTAAGATGGCGAATGCCGAAGTTTTAATTCGTTCTCCAATTGATGTTGATGATTTGATTGATTGTGTCGAGGGAAATAAGAAATATGTTCCTGCAATTACTTGTATAACGAAAGCGGATTTGGCAACGGCCTCCGATGTAAGTAAAGCTAAAAAGGAACTTAATGCGGATTTGGTAATCTCTGCAGAAGAGGGATTGAACATAGCACAATTAAGAGAATTGATTTTTCAAAAATTAGATTTTATTAGAGTTTATATGAAAGAGCCGCGAAAAGAAGCAGACATGAAAGAACCAATGATTATTTTCCATGATGCAACAATTCGGGATGTTTGTTCAAAAACCCATAAAGATTTTGTAAAGAAGTTTAAGTTTGCTAGAATTTGGGGAAAGTCGGCAAAACATCCAGCACAGAAGGTAATGTTGAAACATGTTTTACAAGATGAGGACGTGTTGGAAATGCATTTAAGGTAAATCACAAGAACTATACTCTAAAGATAATTATATAAACCACAAAATAACTTCTTAACTGATGTATTTTAAAAAGAGGCATAGAACGCACCACACTCATGAGCTGGGAAAGCTCTTTGCATGGCTAGCACTTACAACAGGATTAGCCAATGCCGCATTCTGGACGATTTTTCCTTTAGTAGTGGAGAATGTTGTAAAATCAGAAGTGTGGGTGGGTGTGTTTTTCTCACTTATTTCAATTTTAGCCTTTGTTGGTTCTTTACTTTCAACAGTAATACTGAGAAAATTCTCCCGAGTAAAAATAATGAAGTGGAGTTATATTGGCTGCACAATCTTTATTTTACTATTTACGTTAATAATAACAAAGACTCACTTATACTTCTTTGAAATACCACGAGCATTATTTACCCTTATTACGGGAATCATTCTTTCGCTTTATATTAGGGATACTGCCAAAGCAAATAAGTTAGGTCTCGCTGAAGGAAGGTATTACCTTTATGCCAACGTTGGTTGGTTAATTGGTCCAATTGTTGGGGGATATTTGGGGCAATTCGTTTCGAGAAATGCAGTATTTGTATTTAGCGCTTTACTTTATTTGTTAAGTTTTATTATTTTCCAACATCAACATTTTAAAAAACACCCACTTCTAAAACATCAGAAAGAAGAACAAACTATGACTGAGCTTTTCTCTAATATAAAATATTTTTTTAAAATAAAGGAATTACGGAAAGTGTATGCTATTTCTTTAGGTTTAAATTATTGGTGGGCAGTTAGTTGTATTTATATCCCTCTCTATGTGATTAATAATGGGTTTGGTGATAGTGTTGTGGGTTGGGTTATTGCAGGGGGAATTTTGCCTTTAGTTCTCTTTGAAAAACTAATTGGAAGATTAGCGGACAAAAACGGATTAAGAATATATCTGGCAGTGGGTTTTTTGATTATTGCAATTGTAACCATATTTTTTAACTTAATTCCCATAGTTCCAATAGTATTAATTCTTATGGCGGTTGTTAATATCGGTGCTGCACTTATCGAACCACTTCAGGAGACATATCTATTTAAAATAATCAAAAAGAAAGATGAGGAAAGATTTTATGGGGTTTACAACACTGCAGACCCATTAGCTAATATTTTTGGGCCACTGGTTGCTTCTGTTTTTGTTTTACTTTTTGGTTTACCTGGAGTGTGGTATGGGTCAGCAGCCATTCTTTTAATTTTCATGTTCATAGCTCTTAGAGCAAAAAAGTAAAAGTAAGCAACAAATGGTGCTATTTTCTTTAATTTATTTTAAATATTCTCCTAAACTTTTATAAAATAGATTCTGTAGCAGATAAAACATGTGTGGGATAGTTGGTATTTTTGGAAAAGAAGATTCACTTAATAAGATCAAAGAAGCTTTAGCTATAATGAAGAATCGGGGAAAAGATGGCGTTGGAGTTAGTGATGGAAATGAGATCTCTTTGGGAAATAATTTAGAAGAATTAAACATTACAGGCAATAGTTTAATCGCACATAACTTACATGCAATTGTGGGGCATGTTTCCCAACCACTAAAAGGAAAAGGAATTTTAGCAGCAAATTGTGAAATTTATAACTGGGAAGAGCTCAATGAGAAGTATTCCCTTAAAGCAAAAAACGATGCAGAGTTATTGTTAAAACTATTGGATAAATATTCTTTGGATAAATTAGGTGAATTAGATGGGGTTTACGCATTTGCCTATTGGAACAATGATCAGGTAATAATTGCTAGAGATTTAGTTGGAGTAAAACCAGTATGGTATTCTAATGAAGGAAAAAGTTTTGCCTTTGCCTCTGAAAAGAAAGCTCTGAAGAAAATAAGATATAATTATGTAAGGGAACTCTCTCCAAGATTAATCCTTAATTATGATATTAATGAAGAAAAGATTAAGTTTACTAAAAGAAAGTTCTTTTCATATCTGCCTGAACACAAGGAAAGTTTTGAAGTAATTAAAGAGAAAACTTCGGAACTGTTAAGTAAAGCTATTGAAAAAAGGATTCCTAGCAAAAAGTTTGGATTACTATTCTCTGGCGGGATTGACTCTACTTACCTTGCACATTATTTTAAACAGAATAATCATGACTTTACTTGTTATACTGCAGCGTTGGAAGGGGAAACTAAATCTAGAGATCTAATTGCTGCTGAGAAAATTGCTAAAGAGCTAGGATTTAAGATAAAAGTTAAGAAAATAAAAATCGAAGAAGTAGAGAAGTATCTTAAAAAGATTGTTCCTTTAATAGAAGATTCTAAAGTTGTTAAGGTGGGAGTAGCATTAACATTTTATCTTGCTTGCGAACTAGCTAAGAAAGATGGTTGTAAAGTAATCTTCTCTGGATTAGGATCGGAAGAAATATTTGCAGGATATGAACGGCACAAAAGTTCTAATAGTATTAACCAAGAGTGCGTTTCTGGATTAATTAAGATGTATGAACGTGATCTGTATAGAGATGACGTTGTTACCATGGACAATAATCTAGAATTAAGAATTCCTTTCTTAGATAAACCTCTTATTGAATATGCTTTAAAGATTCCAGAGAAATACAAAATCACAGAAGAAGAAAGTAAATTGATATTACGTAAAATTTCAGAAGAACAAGGCCTGCCTCACGAATATGCGTTTAGAAAAAAGCTAGCTGCACAATATGGTTCTAGATTTGATAATGCTTTGAAACGATTAGCTAAACGAAATGGATTTAAGTTGAAAGCAGATTACTTAAGACAATTTTATCCAGAACCAAACTTAAAATTAGGGGTATTATTTTCTTCTGGTAAAGACAGCACGTACTCCGCTTATATTATGAAAAGACAGAATTATGAATTAACCTGTTTAATTACAATCAAATCAAAAAATGAGGCTTCTTATATGTTCCATACACCCGCTATTGATTTAGCTAAGTTACAGGCAGAGGCTATGGAGATTCCAATAATTATGCAGGAAACAGAAGGGGAGAAGGAGAAAGAACTAGTAGATTTGAAGAAAGCTCTTCAAAAAGCTAAAGAAAAGTATCACATTGATGGAATTATTACTGGAGCAGTATTTTCCACATATCAAAGAGATAGAGTAGAGAACATCTGTGATTCTCTGGGGTTGAAGATCTTTTCTCCATTATGGCATAAGCCACAAGAACAACTAATGCAAGAATTATTAGATACTAACTTTGAGATTATCTTTACGGGAATTGCAGCTGAAGGATTAAATAAAAGTTGGCTGAATAAAGTAATTACTAAAGAACATTTACTTCGGTTGAGGAAGCTTAAAGAGAAGATAGGTATGCATGAAGCCGGAGAGGGTGGCGAGTTTGAATCACTGGTTCTTGACTGTCCTTTATTTAAGAAAAAAGTTGTTATTAAGAAATCTAAGATCATTGAAGAGAAGGAGAATGTTGCTCGTTTAGAAATAACTGAAGCGGAGTTGGTGGACAAATGACTAAAGTAATCTGCTTTGGAACATTTGATATATTGCATTTAGGGCATGTCGACTTCTTTAAGCAAGCTAAAAGTTTGGGGGATGAACTTGTTGTTGTTATTGCAAGAGATGTTAACATTAAAAAGAAAATGGTGCACAATGAAAAAGAAAGAAAGGGTATAGTGGAAAGTATTAAACCTGTGGACAAAGCTATTCTTGGTGATAAGAAAGATTTTCTCACTCCAATTATTAAAGAAAAACCAGAAATTGTTTGTTTGGGCTATGATCAGCCTATTAAAGTTCTTGAGTTAAAACAAATGTTAAAGAATAAGGGAATTGAAGTAAAAATAAAACGATTAAAGCCTTATCTTAAGAATAAACACAAAAGTTCTATAATTAAGAAAAAAATCAACGCTTCTTTTTCGTCTTTGATTTAGTTCCTTTCTTTGCAACCAAATAACTCTTAAAGATAAATATGTGTTCCCAAATTGAAACAGAAATTTCTATTGTCATTATTATTGCTACTAACAAGAACCCAACCAATGCGACCTGTTGATGTAACATACTCTGAGCTTCAATTAAATTTTCTCTAAAAATAGAAACAAATATTGATACGCCCATAACAATTAACCAAGTGATAAATGTGTGATGTAAATGGGTTTTAACAAAATGAAAATCTTCTTTAATTGAATTATAAGCTCCTTTTTTTTCAAAAGTCATTACAGGATAAATGAAAATCAATCTAACTCCAATGTATAAAAAGTAAATTATAGCCAAGGGAATAAATATTGAGGCCGCTACTAAGCTGCTAAATGGTAACAATAAGAATAACAAACCTGCTAGACTTAACAAAGGAATCAATATTATTAAAGAACTTATAATGTGGATCCCTAATGTAGTAAGGTAATATTTTTTGGCAAAATTCAATCCATCTAAAAAGTTGACCTTTCCTTTTAGTAGAACTTGTTTAATTAATCCATATTTTGCAGTTACAAAGTAATTATCTATTAACAAAGTTAGGATAAAATAAATAACTATTGCAGTAATTGAATAACCGGAGAATAAAGATTCTTTTAATACTCCATAATTGTTGTTTAAAACTGCAGAACTAACTCCTGTAACTTTAATCAAGCAGATAAACAAGATAAGGTTAGAAATTAACATTAAAACATTTGGCAAGAATAATAAGGGATTTTGTTTAAGAATAAACCAACTAAGTTGAAACAAGTTCATCTTTGGTTTTTTCGTTCTTCTTACCATTAACTTAATGATATAATTTAGTTATAAATATGTTTGCATTACCTTTTAAGTGGTATTTTAGTGGTGTTCGTTTTTTCTAATCAAAACTGCTCTAGTACATAATATTTAAATACGCAGATTAACTATTGTTAACTAAAAGGAGGAATTCTTAAAATGGAAGAACAAAAATTAGAAATTAACAAAACAGCACCAGACTCCACTGTAGAAGTATTTAAAAATGGAGAAATCAAAGATCCTTGTAAGCTTTGTGAAGAAACTTTGGAAGACCAGAATATCGAAGCAATAACTTATTGTGATCTGTGTAATGAGAAGAAAAAAGAAGAAAAAGATTTTAGTAAAAAGTTGGGAATAAATATTAACAAAATCGGAGGAAAATAAAATGGTTTTTGGAACAATTGGAGGGTTAGTGGGATTAGCAGCAATGATTTGGGTAATTTATGATGTTTTTGCTAATCAAAAGAAATTGAGTACGGGAATGAAAGTAATGTGGACAGTACTTGCAGTGTTATTCAGTATAATCACAGCAATAGTATATTATTTTGTGGTTTACAAAAAGAGGTAATTAAAATGACTGAAAAAAATGAAGTTTACAAATGTAATGTTTGTGGTAATGTTGTTGAAGTTCTAACTGCTGCTGCCGGAGAATTAGTTTGTTGTGGTAAACCAATGGAATTAATGAAGGAGAAAGCTCACGAAGAAGGTGAGGAGAAGCATTTGCCAGTTGTTGAGAAGGAAGGCAACAAAATTGTTGTTAAGGTTGGTTCAGTTCCTCATCCAATGACTGAAGAACACTATATTGAATGGATTGAAATTCAGATGTTAGATGTGGGAAGAATAGGTAAGAAATATCTAAAGCCAGGAGATGCGCCAGAAATAGAATTTCATGGCAGGGGAGAAAACTTTAAGATTAGAGCTTACTGTAATCTTCATGGATTGTGGGAAAGTAAATAATTTCCCCTTTTTTTCTTATTCTTTTAATTTTTAATCAAATATTTTTAACGAGCTTTGTCTAGAAGCTAAAAAACTAGATTGGAGGTATTGAAAATGGAAAATTGTGAAAGTAATAAATGTGTGAAAACTGATAACAATTGTCATAGCACTGGTTGTGATATGACAGATGCAATGTTGTGTTTAGCTGATCAAGCATGGGAAAGTTTAATGATTGACAAAATGAAAAAAGTCTTTGAAGAACACAACGGAGAAAAGATGAATAAAGTGGCTCGAGCAACTGTTGATTCTGCCAATGCACATTGGAAAACTAAAATGGAAGCAATGGGAAATAAACACATGGCTAAGACAAAATTGCAAGAAGCATTTAGGGGATAAAACCCCCTTTTTTTTATTCTTGGAAATAAGCCTAATCATATAAACATTTTTTAATCGGATGCTCTGCTGAAGAAGAAGCTTTTTAACTTATTTCTTTTTCCATTTGAAGCAGCACAAGAATGGAACTCTTAATAGGTTTTCATCAAATTGGTCATATTCATCTCGCCAAGAAGTGTTTGGCTTGTTTTCTTTAAAGTCAATTAAAACCATTCCTAAAGATAAAAATGGCCTGAAAAGTTCTTCCAATGTTCGAGGATAAGACTTAAATGTTTTTTTTGTATTACCAATATTGAAGTATTTGAAATTGGTGTCAAAATAAGAATGTGAAGGAGTATATTTCCCTTCCTTTTCATCTCTAAACATATTAATTATTGGGTGAGGGATTGTAAAAATAAATTCTCCATTATTTTTTAAGACACGAAGTATTTCTTTTGCTGCAGAATTCAAATCTTCTATGTGATCTAAGACATAGGAAGAGGTAATAATATCAAAATGATTGTCTGGGAAGGGGAGTTCTAAGAGATCAGCCTTAAGAAAAGTTGCTTTAGGTTCTTGTTCTTTAGCAATTTTAATCATTTCTTCGCTAAAATCAACGCCCATCACTTCTGCCCCTCTAACACAATACTCTTTAGCATGAATTCCTGGCCCACATCCAAGGTCTAATAATTTTTTACCTTGAAGTTTTCTGGGCACGGTTTCAAACATGGTTGGTTGTTCTCCCATTCTATTCTTGAAACCACATCTAGTTTTGCCCGAAGATCTAGAAATAAGGTAATCTTCTGCTACTGCATCATACGCTTTTTCAAGAGGTAGGTTGTCTTTTGTCATTTAATATTTGGATAAATAGATGAAATATAAACTTTTCCACCCTAGAAAGAGTACAATTTGCTAAACAAAATAAAATAAACAAAAATAAAAATTTATAATTTCTTTCTTTTTAACAACAAACTGTTAGTTATTACACTTACACTAGAAAGGGCCATTGCGCCACCGGCAATCATTGGGTTAAGTAACCAACCAGTCCAAGGATAAAGTATCCCTGCAGCAACCGGAATTCCTAGAGTGTTGTAAAATAAAGCCCAAAACATATTCTGTCTGATTTTACTCATAGTTAACTTACTTAACTTAATGGCTTTTGGAATGTCTAACAAAGAATCTCGCATTAAAACAATACTTCCTGTTTCCATTGCAACGTCTGTTCCGGAACCCATAGCAATCCCGATGTTTGCTTGAGCAAGAGCTGGAGCATCATTAATCCCATCTCCTACCATCGCAACCATTCCTTTCTTCTGTAATTTTTTAACATACTTAGCTTTATCTTCGGGAAGAACCTCTGCAAAGAAATTCTTTATTCCAGCCTTTTTAGCAATTGCTTGTGCTGTTCTTTTATTATCTCCTGTAATCATGTAAACTTTTAATCCTAATTCTTGCAGTGCCTTAATTGCTTTTGGAGAATCTTCTTTGATTTCATCTGCAACAGCAATAACTCCTAAAACTTTCTTTCCAGTAGACAAGATCATGGCAGTTTTCCCTTCAGTCTCTAATGTCTCAATGTTCTTTTTAAGAGAAGATAGGTTGACTTTCTTTTCTTCCATCAATCTTAAATTACCTAAATGGTATTCAATCTTCCCAATTTTAGCTTTAACACCTTTTCCCGTAATTGCTTTGAAATTGGTAACTTTTTTCCAAGAAACTTTTCTTTTCTTTGCTTCATTTACGATAGATTCGGCAAGAGGATGTTCAGAACTCTTTTCTAAGCTACCAGCAATTTCTAAAAATTTTGTTTCAGTTATTCCTTTAGTTGTAACTATATCAGTAACCTCTGGTTTACCTTTAGTAATGGTTCCAGTTTTATCAAAGGCAACAAACTTTAATTTGTGAGCAGTTTCTAATGCGTCTCCTCCTTTGATTAAAATTCCTTGCTTTGCTCCTTTTCCAGTTCCAACCATAATTGCCGTTGGTGTAGCTAATCCCAATGCGCAAGGACAAGCAATTACCAAAACAGCAACCGCTGCAATTAATGCAAAGCCCACTTCTGCTTTAACAATTGAAAACCAAACGGTGAATGTAAGAAGAGCAATGAAAATAACAATAGGAACAAAATAGGCAGAAACAGCATCTGCGAATCTTTGAATAGGTGCTTTCTTTGTTTGTGCCTCTTCAATCAACTTAACAATTCTTGATAAAGTGGTTTCACTGCCAACTTTAGTGGCTTTAAACTTAAAAGAACCAACTTTATTAATCGTTGAACCAATAACTTCATCGCCTTTCTTTTTCTCTACAGGGATACTTTCTCCTGTAACTAGAGATTCGTCAAGAGAAGAATGTCCTTCTGTTATAATTCCATCAACTGGAACTTTTTCTCCAGGCTTAACTATAATAATATCTCCTTTAACAACATCATCGATTGGAATTTTAATTTCTTTTCTGCCCCTAATTACTGTCGCAGTTTTTGCCCCCATTTTCATTAGTTTTGAAATTGCTTCAGAAGTTCTTCCTTTAGCCATCGCTTCCAAATATTTTCCAAAAACAACTAAGGTGATTAATACAGCTGAGGCTTCAAAGTACTGATGTCCATTTCCAGACAGGACTACATATACAGAATAGAAATAAGCTGCAGAGGTTCCCATGGCAATCAATGTGTCCATGTTAGCGGATTTATTTTTAATCGCAGCCCAGGTTCCTTGATAAAACTGTTTTCCAATATAAAATTGGATTGGAGTTGCTAATAACCACATAACATAATCTTGAGATGCAAACAGTGGAGTTTTCATAAAGAACATTCCTAAAATAAATGCAGGAATAGCAAAGATTGTAGAGAGAATAACTTTATTTCTTAATTTATTTAGTTCTTTTTTCTTCTTTTTTTCTTCTAATTTAATATTTTGTTCAGTAATTACATGACCCTTATAACCTTTCTTTTTAATAGAACCAAGTAATTTATTCTCATTGATTAGTTTCGGATTATATTCTATTGCTGCCTTTTCTGTAGAGAAATTTACCTCTGCAGAAAGAACACCATTTTCTTTTTTAAGCGCTCTACTAATTATTGTACTGCAGCTAGCACAATGCATCCCTGATATCTTTATATTTGTTTTCTTCATTTTGTTACCTCTAATTCCTTATAAACATCTTTCATCGCTATATCTTTTTCTTTTACAATTTTTAAGTCAGATTTTTTAATATTCTTTATTGTATTGCGATTAATATTATAACCAAATAAATATTTCATAATTGGATTATGTATGTGTTCTAAAAAAGCAATTATTTTATTTTTACTTAACATATGTTCCAAAAACAAAATTTTACCTTTTTTATTTAATACTCTTTTCATTTCTTTTAATATTTTAACAGGGTCAGAGACCGAACATAAAACAAAAGTACAAATAATCTGGTCAAAGCTGTTATTTTTGAAAGGAAGCTTTTCTGAATTTACTAATTTAAACTTTACTGGGAACTTGTGTTTTCTTGCCTTTTCTCTTGCTTTGTTAAGCATACCCTCACTAATGTCTATTACAGTTAAATCAACCTTATTATAATCATAATATGGCAAGTTTCTTCCCGTTCCCACTCCTATTTCTAAAACTTTACCATTTACTTTTTTTAACAACTTTTCTCTCCATTTACTATACCACAACTTTTCTACAGGCCAATCAACAAGATCATAAAATGGGGAAAAGAGATTATATCTTTTTTTAATTTGATTTTGGCTTAAGGTCATCTTTTCTTACATTCCTCTACAATCTTACAACAATACTTTTTCATATGGGCATCAATCATTTCTACTAGTGGTTTAATTGTTTCTTTATTTACACTATAATATCTGTGTTTTCCTTTTTGTTCAACAAAAACCATCCCACACCTTTCTAGACGTTTTAGATTATGGGAAACCATTGTTTGTTCAAAGCCTGTTACTTGACAAATTTCACTCACACACTTCTTGTCTTTTCGTAAACAGTTTATTATTTTGAGTCTGTTTTTATTAGCTAAAGAGCTGAAGAATAACCGGTAAGCTCTTTCGTCGTTGTGTGATTTATGCATCATATGATGATTTTATCATATCAACTATATAAACTTTTCGGGAAAAAATAAAGAAAAAGTTAACTTAACTCACATCCTGATAAAGATGCTAATTTATTTAATTGTTGTTCTCCCGGATAAAGTTTTCCTTCAATTTGCCAAGTAGGATATCCGGTAACACCAGCAGCATTACATACTTGTTTGCTTTTATCACAATCCACATAGTCTACGTATTGAAAAGAACTTCCAAAAGCTGCTTTTTGATTTTTACAATGAGAACACCATTCCGTCCCATACATCTTAACATTCTTTTCAGTAAGACATTTTGCAAGTGAATCATATTCTCCTGGTCCTTTATTTCCGTTGGAACAACCAACGATAACTAAGAAAATTGTTATTATTAAAACTGAAATTATATTTTTATTCATTTTCTTATCTCCATTTTAATTTTTGGTTGATTATTAAGTTAATTTATCCTACAATCACTTTTCCAACCATTTCTTTGTGGCCCTTACCACAATAAACATTGCATCTCAAGAGAAATTCACCTTTTAGTGTAGGGGTAACAATTATTACTTTTTCTTCTCCTTCTTTAAGCAAGCCTGTATCTATTCCTAATTCTTTAACGGCTAAACCATGACTACCTTCTTTTGAAATTACTCTGATTTTTGTGGTTTCTCCATATTTAAGATTAATTTCTGATGGAGAAAAATCCCAATCTGTTGCAAGTACAACAATCTCTGTTTCTCCAACATCTTCTAGATCTTGCTGGTCTTTAACATCGGAGATTTCTGAATTGGAACATCCAATTATTAAAAAGCTAAATACTAACACTAATAATAGCCCAATACTCTTTATTGTTTTATTGTTTGCCATTTTATTTCAATTATCCTCCGCAACCACAGCCACCGCTGCTGCCACCACCACAACTTCCTCCTTGAGGAACTTCTACTTTATTTAAAGCAGTATTTGCACTATTTCCACTAATCTCATCTTGAACAATAAACACTCCTGGAATCATGCCCATCCAACAACTCCAAGAAATAGTTCCAGAATCAGTTGGCGTAAATTCAATGGTCTGTTCTCCTTTTTTGATATCAAATTCTAATCCATATTTTGGAACTTGAATTGCATTGTTACATCCATTAAGTTCTTTTGCATCAATTATCCATTTCACCGGAACATCCTTCTTAAGAACAAATTTATCTGGGCTCCAACCATAACGATTAACTTCCATTCTTATCTCTTGATATCCATCTTTAAGAACTGCAAC
>Ga0233431_1005444_pt1 | contig 12365 bp, 15 predicted proteins | sample SI_118_April2016_FD_179867 | JGI IMG/M metagenome (GOLD analysis project Ga0233431, IMG submission 179867) | Seawater microbial communities from Saanich Inlet, British Columbia, Canada - SI_118_April2016_200_MG | ecosystem: Environmental > Aquatic > Marine > Inlet | place: Canada: British...
TATGAACAAGTTTTTTGTTTTTCATAGAACTACTATAATCAGATACAAACTTAAGATCTATAAAAAATATTTTAAAAGTTTTTTCCTTATATGTTTAATGTTTTCTTTCATCTCGGCAATGAATTACCGAGGATTCCCGAAAATTATTCCTAAACAGTTTTTTCTAATTGCATTTAAAAAATTCTAGTTTCAGGAGCTAAAAGTCTTGAGTCAGTTAACATATGATCTACTTTTCCCAAGCAATAAAGTATTTTGTTCTTGGTGACTTTTGTCTTAGCCAATCTACGAGCCAAACTAGCTTTAGCAGGAATCACACCATCATCAGCAATAACAATTTGTCCATTAACTTTATCTGAAGCTTGAACAACAACCTCTGTTACACCCAACTCTTGAAGTCTTCTAGAAGCTTTCAGACTATCTATTTCACAGCCTGTCCATTTAACTAATTTTTCAGCTATATTTTTTAATTTTGGAAAAGAAGACCCTATTATTTTTTTAGCTATATTACTGACACTATCAAAAGACATCTGTCGCAGTACAGTGTACTGTATATTTTTTTGAAAAGAATGTTGTAAAACAGCTTCTCCTATAGATGCTCCCCCTAACGAACGTCCTGCTATAATGAGTTTGTTAGCTTTTATAGCTTCTTCTAAAAATGAAATACCAACCTCTTGAGCTTCTCCCATTGTTCTAGGAACAGCAACACCTTCGCTTCTACCAACACCAGGACCATTAATCATCAAAAGATTGCAATCAACACCGTGGTAAATCTTAGCAAAGTCTACAACTGAATGTTCAATCGGCTCAAAATTACCTGTAGCCTGCAGAGCCCATTTACCATTTGAAATAGTATTTTTATGACCTATTAGTAAACCGCTATAGCGGTTTTGATCTTTTTCTAGTACAACATGTCTTACAATATAACCTTGAGATACAAGCATCTTTGTAGCTTCTAATCTAGCTTTATCTAAACCTGCAATTCCAATAAGATTTTTAGCAAATAATTTTACTATAGAATTTTGAGAAGGATAAAGGTTAAGCATGACAAAACGTTGAGCGCTATATTTTGTAAGTTCGTAAAGTCCCCATGGAAAAATTATTATTTTCATCAATAAAGAAGCTATTTTAATAACAACTAGCATCCATCTAGGTAAAGAGGAAGAGCTAATTATTTTAGAAGAAAAATCGACTTTCATCTTCGATAAAGGTTTTGCAAAATCTTCTTCTTTACTTCTAAAAGCACCCCAACTAGAAACAGAATGATCTTTTTGAAAATATCGTGAATACAAAGGAGAAGCGATGTTGTTATTCATAAAAATAATCACCTAAACATATTTATTAAAAGATCATTTACTGCCAAGCATATAAACCATCATTTCTTCTTCGATGAAAAGCTTCAAATATCTCCGATATATTTCTATTAACACTTCTTACATCTTGCAATTGCAATTCAGATTTTCCTTCTAATGGTCTCAATGCAGCATTAGCTAAATTTGCATACCCAAGCAAACAATCTCGCATAGCTCTTTGTATTCTTTTTTTACTTTGCAAATGATCTTGTTCAGGATTATGACTCTTTCTATTATCAAACTTTTCAATTTCATAATACTTGTTTACATAAACAGGAGTTCTTCCTCTTAATTGACAACATGATGAAAAATTATCTGCTAATTCAAATGTACCATTAAAAGAAGCTTTTGTTGATTGTATACCCATATAAAATTCCTTTATTTTTTTAAAAATAATATTATTAAGAGAAGCAGTTTAGCTGATTTTAGAATTGATTTCTTATTGTTTTTTGCAAAAAAAAGATATTTTTTGTATAAGAAATAATTAATTTTAATATAAAACAAAATTCGAAATATGAAAAAACTAATAAATAGAATTTTAGAATTTCGCAAGAAATCATTATAATCCCCCTATACCTATATTAAAAACATAGCACTTATCTTTTTAGAAAAAAAATATAACGTAATAGATATTATAGAAAAATTTTTCGAGTTTATTTTCAAGACCAAAAAGATTCTATTTTTTTTGAAAGTTTTTGTATTCTTTTTTCAGATAATTTTAAGTTCTTATTTCCAGAAATAATCAAATGTTTCAAATTTGGAAAAAAAACTTCTAAAGGAGGAAGATCTCTTAAATCATTACCACTTAAATCTATCCATTTGATCTTTTCTCTAGGCAGTTTTTTATACTCCGAAGGCAATCTAGTAAGATTTTGATTAGACCAATTAATAAGCCCTAAAGATTCATTTTCAATCCTGTTTGAAAGAATCTCTATTCCTTCATTAATGGAGGATTTCTCTACTTTTTTCAATAACTCTTCACCGTCCCAAAGACCTGAAGCTATCACTTTCAAAGATTTTAAACGTATCGCTATCGCCATAGAGAAACACCTCCACTTAATATAGTATGTTAGATTTCTTCATCCGAAGAAGTTTCTTCCTCTAGATAATACTCTCGAATAAGATCTTGATACCGAGCTAGCTGATCTTCAAAATGATTTAATTCAGTCTTATATTTCCCAATTTCTTTACGACTTTCTTTTGCTTTTCGCAAATCTTCTATTAGATCTCTAGCTTCTTTTATTTGAGAAGAAAGATTATGTGCTCTTTCGGCCAGACTTCCTTTTCTAGAATCTTCTACCCTAGGAGCTTCTATTTTTATCGTTTGCATCAAAGCTTGTAATTTACCTAAAGTTCCAAACATTGGACTTTTACATTTCAGTTCATCAAAACGCTCTTGAGCTCCAAAAAACCCTTCTTCTAAACGTTTAAACTGCTCAACTTTCCCAGATAATTCATCATATTCTGGTAATGATATCCCTTCCATGTGACGCAAAGATTTAACTACTTTTTTATTCTCTTTTTGAGCTAGTACAGCTAATGTTTGAATTCTCTCCAAATTTGAAGCTACAGAACTAAGTTCACTTATAGGCGTACTTGGGCTGCTCTCTATATCTTCCATTCTTCGTTCAACGTAAGATAAAGTAGTTGTTGCAATTTCTAAAGATCTAAAAGGTCGAGACAAGTCATTATATACAGACATATTACACTCCAGTTTTATAAAATTATTAATAACTCAGATACTATAAATCAGAGACGATCTAAACTCAAATAAAATCATTGTTTAAATGAACATAAAACTTTTTAAACAGTTTTTTCTGATTGTATTTAAAAAATTCTAGCTTCAGGAGCTAAAAGTCTTGAGTCAGTTAACATATGATCTACTTTTCCCAAACAATAAAGTATTTTATTCTTGGTGACTTTTTCCTTAGCTACCCTACGAGCTAAGCTTGCTTTAGCAGGAATAACTCCATCATCAGCAATAACAATTTGTCCATTAACTTTATCTGAAGCTTGAACAATAACCTCTGTTATACCCAACTCTTGAAGTCTTTTAGAAGCTTTCAGACTATCTATTTCACAGCCTGTCCATTTAACTAATTTTTCAGCTATATTTTTTAATTTTGGAAGAGAAGACCCTATTATTTTTTTAGCTATATTACTGACACTATCAAAAGACATCTGTCGCAGTACAGTGTATTGGATGTTTTCTTTAAAAGAATGTTGTAAAACTGCTTCTCCTACAGCTACGCTCCCTAACGAACGGCCTGCTATAATGAGTTTTTTAGCTTTTACAGATTCTTCTAAAAATGAAATACCAACCTCTTGAGCTTCTCCCATTGTTTTAGGAACAGCAATACCTTCGCTTCTACCAACCCCAGGACCATTTACCATCAAAAGATTGCAATTAACACCATGGTAAATATTAGCAAAGTCCACAACTGAATGTTCGATCGGCTCAAAATTTCCTGTAGCCTGCAGAGCCCATTTACCATTTGAAATAGTATTTTTATGACCTATTAGTAAACCGCTATAGCGGTTTTGATCTTTTTCTAATACAACATGTCTTACAATATAGCCTTGAGATACAAGCATCTTTGTAGCTTGTAATCTAGCTTTATCTAAACCTGCAAATCCAATAAAATTTTCAGCAAATAATTTTACTATAGAATTTTGAGCAGGATAAAGATTAAACATGACAAAACGTTGAGCACTATATTTTACAAGTTCGTAAAGTCCCCATGGAAAAATCATTATTTTTGTCAAAAACAAAACTATTTTAACAACAACTACCATCCATCTGGGTAAAGAGGAAGAGTTAATTGTTTTAGAAGAAAAATCGACTTTCATCTTCGATAAAGGTTTTGCGAAATCTTCTTCTTTACTTCTAAAAACATCCCAACTGGAAATAGAATGATCTTTTTGAAAATAACGTGAATACAAAGGAGAAAAGATATTGTTATTCATAAAAAAAATTACCTAAACATATTTATTAAAAGATCATTTACTGCCAAGGATATAAACCACCACTTCTTCTTCGATTACAAGCTTCAAATATCTCTGATATATTTCTATTAACCTTTCTTACATCTTGCAATTTCAATTCAGATTTCCCTTCTAATGGTTTCAATGCAATATTAGCTAAACTTGCATACCCAAGCAAACAATCTCGCATAGCTCTTTGTATTCTTTTTTTACTTTGGAAATGATCTTTCTCATAATTCTGACTTTTTCTGTTATCAAACTTTTCAACTTCATAATACCTGTTTACATAAACAGTAGTTTTTCCTCTTAATTGACAACATGATGGAAAATTATCTGCTAATTCAAATGTACCATTAAAAGAAGATTTTGTTGACTGTACACCCATATAAAATTCCTTTATTTTTTAAAACATTATTACGAAAAACAGTTTAGCTGATCACGAAATTAATTTCTTATTATTTTTTTGCGAAAAAAAGCTGTTTTTTGTATAAGAAAATAATTAATTTTAATAAAAAAAAATTTGAAATATGAAAAAACTAATAAATGGAATTTTAGAATTTCGCAAAAAATCATTAAATAAATATAAAAAAAAATTTGCTCATTTAGCGTCAGGACAATCTCCTGACGCTTTATTTATTGCTTGTTGCGATAGTAGAGTTGTCCCTAATTTAATGGTTTCTACAGATCCTGGAGATTTGTTTGTAATACGTAATATTGGAAATCTAGTTCCTCCTTATATAGAAAATAATAATATTACTAACTCTGAAGCTGCTGCTATAGAGTTTTCTGTAACACAATTATCTATTTCTGACATTATCGTCTGCGGACATTCTGAATGCGGCGCAATGAAATCCATACTAAACGGAATAGATAACATAAAATGTCCTAATGTAAAATCTTGGCTAAGCAATTGCAAATGTAATGTTAACGAAATAAAAGACAATAAAAACTTATCTAGGTTAAACCAACTTTCCCAAATAAATATTCTGCAACAAATAGAACATTTATTAACTTATCCTATTATTAAAAAAAAGGTTCAAAATAAGGAATTGAATATCCATGGATGGTATTTTGATATTGCTACTGGAGATATTTACACCTACAATGAAAAACTAAAAAAATATATCTTGATCACTTAATAACACTAAGAGTGTAGCGGAGCAGGTATTTCAGAAAGCATTTTATCTTTAGCAAGAGAATTTTTGGCAAAAAGCAATGCTTGATCAATAGTAGAAAAAATATTTTCTTCTCCAATTTCATTAATCAACTGTGATTTTTTTATAATCTTCTTCAAATCTTTTTGAATACCCGAGAAAAGAAGTGTTATTTTTTGTTTGCCAGTATAAATAATTACATCTTCAATAGCTCTTAATGCAGAAGCATCCATAAAAGGTACATATCTAAATCTTAAAATCAAAAATTTAGGGTTGTAATTTATTCTATATATAGATGTTTTAAACTTCTCAACAGCTGCAAAAGAAAAAGGTCCTTGTATTTCAAAAACCTCTATTTCTTTTGGTATTTCACGAAGATCTAGTCTCCATGGATCTTCAGCTAATTCTTCTTCGGTCTTTTCACTTAACAATTTCCCATAAGTAGAAGAAGTAACCTGATATGCGAAAAGAAGTATAGAAAGAATAATTCCTATTTGAACAGCTAATATCAAACCTAAAAAAATAGTCGCTAAAAAAGTTATTACAAGAACAATAATATCAGTTTTAGGACTTAAAAAAAGTTTTCGAAGAACACTAAATTCACTCATATTAAAAGCTACTACAAAAATAATAGCAGCTAACGTAGCAATGGGAATATACACTAACAAATTACCTAAAAAAATAATAAATATAAGTAATATAATTCCTGAAAAAAAAGATGCAAAAGGAGTTTTGCCTCCATTTTTTATATTCGTAGCAGTTCTAGCAAATCCTGCTGTTATAGGGATCCCTAAAAACAAAACACTTATAATATTTCCCACACCTTGAGCAACCAATTCAGCATCAGGTTTATGAGATTTACCTGTCATGCCATCTGCTACAACACAAGAAAGTAAAGACTCTATCCCAGCTAAAAAAGCTATAGAAATACCAGCAGAAGTTATTCCTAAAATATTTTTAATATCTAATTTTGGAAAAGTCAAGGAAGGAAAGGAACATTTAATTTCACCAAAACGTTTACCTATTGTTTCAACAGGAAAATCAAAAATTAATATTAATAATGAACAAACAATAACAGCTATTAAAGACCCTGGGATTTTTGAACTAACCTTTCTCCAAAAAATCACTATAAATAAAGATAGACCTCCAATAAAAGCCGAATATAAATTTATAGTCTTAAGATAAGAGATAACATTTAAATATGAAAAAGAACCTTTAGTAAATTGAATCCCTAAAAAATCCCCTACTTGATTCATAAAAATAACAAGAGCCAAACCACTAGTTAATCCTACAACTACAGGATACGGTATTAGTTTGACCAATTTCCCTATTTTGAACACCCCGAATAAAACTAGTATTACCCCTGCTAAGAAGGTAGCACAAGCCAACCCCTGATAACCATATTTTTGAATAATAGAGTATATCAGTATAATAAAAGCCCCAGTAGGTCCTGATATCTGATATCTTGAACCACCTAAAAGAGAGACTAATAGTCCTCCGATAATCGCTGTTATAAGACCTTGTTCAGGTCTTACTCCAGAAGATATAGCAAAGCTAATACATAAAGGTATAGTCAATATGGCAATAATAAGCCCAGACAATAAGTCCTTTCTGAAACATTCGAAAGAATATTTCTCGTTTCTTAATATTGTATATATTTTTGGTAATAATCGTTTTTCTTGCATAAGATTCTCACAATCAGGCTTTTTAAAGCCTGATTGTTTTTAAAAAGACTACTTTTTTGTTTTTGTTTCTTTTTTTTCGCTAGAAATGCAACAACCTTGTTTCTTTTTTTGATCTTGTTTTTTCTTAAGAGTTTTTTCTTTATCTTTTTTACTCATATTTATACCTAAATAATAAATGTTGTTTTCACAAAAAAATGAGACACGTTTTTTCACATATTTTTTGCTTAATAGAAAGATTCTTACTTTTCCAATTATTTCGCAATATTATTTGTAATTTATTAATAATAAATAGGTTGCAAAATAAAATTCCAAAAAATCTGCATAAAAAATGCATTATTTTTAAATAACATATCCACCATTTATTTTTTAAAACAGATAAAACATTAATAATGAACGGTTTACGTTAGTGAAAAAAATGGTGAAAAATAGTGCTCATTAAGATCATTACCTAATGATAAGCTTTTATATATTCAAAAATTCACAAAAATTTTTCCATTAACCTAAAAAAGTTTTTTGCTTAACACAATTTTATCACCTGTGTCAGGCACTTAATTATTGAAAAAAATACTCAATAACAATATATTGTAAATAAGACACTATTTCAATAGGTTATTATGGACGAAGATTTAAAACATAGAAGCTTTTATCCCCTTTCTGTTGATTGCGTTATTTTTGGTTTTGCTGACAATAAATTAAATGTAGCTCTTATTCAAAGAAAGAAAGAACCTTTTAAAAACCATTGGGCTATTCCAGGAGGTTTTATAGAAGAAAGTGAAACTTTAGAACAAGGAGCTCAAAGAGAACTTTTAGAAGAAACAAACATCAAAGATGTTTTCTTAGAACAAGTTCATATTTTCAGCAAACCTAATCGCGATCCTAGAGGAAGAGTTATATCTTGCGCTTTTTATGCTTTAGTAAACCCTAAAGCTTTTAATATATTAGCAGGACAAGATGCTTCACATGTGAAATGGTGGCCCATCAACAAACTACCTAAGCTAGCTTTTGATCATAAATTAATATTTGATACATCTTTAGAAAAGCTTAGACAGTCAATCCGAATCAAACCAATTGGATTCGAACTTTTAGAAGAAAAATTTACTTTAACTGAATTCCAAAAGTTATATGAAGCTATTTTAGATAAAAAAATCGATAAAAGAAATTTTAGAAAAAAAGCAGCTAAAATGGAATTTATTAAAGATTCTAACGAAATAACTTCTGGAAAAAAAGCACGTCCTGCAAAACTATATTTATTTGATCCAGTTATTTACAAAAAGCACTCTCAAAACGGTTTTTATTTTGATTTATAAAATGTGTTTTTTGTAAAAAACAATATACATTTTTAAATTTAAAAACATAGAATGTAAATTTAAAACAAACCCAATTAAGAGAGTATTTATGAAACTAAAATACATTATTGTATCTTTGTTCTTACTAGCTGTTTTATGTTCAGAACATGTATTTGCTTTATCCCAAAATAACATATCTACTGAACAATCTATTAAAAACATTTTAAAAGAAAACCAGCCTTTAGATCATAATACTTTGATCAAATTAATTGCTGGAAATTCAATTATAGGGCATACCTGCAACACACAATCACCATATGAATTATATTTCGATCCTAACGGAGAAGTTATTTTTAGAAAAAATATAAATAACAAAGAAGTTTACATAGGTAAATGGTGGATTCAAGATAATATCATCCATTCTCAATGGACAACTTATGCAAGAAAACCAACTGTGAATAAGCTACATTGCTATCACTTAACAGGAAACTCTTATATTATATATAACATTAATAAAGCATGTGGCCAACCCAACACCTTCGGAACAGCTTTTTTAATAATGGACGGTGATGCATTTAATTTACTTCAATTAAAAAAATAATATACTCTTATTTCGAACTTATCATATTAGCTTTGTTAACATGATAAGTTCGTATGAAATATTTCATAGAAACTTCTTGAAGCTCCTTATTTTGGGACCTTTTATAGGTCAGTTTATTTTTAAAAACTTAGCCACTCCGTTTTATATGAGAAAACATCTTTTAGCACAATTATGTCATGTGTAACATTTCGTCTGTAAAATCAAGATTGAAAAAATATTCTTATTCATCATAATAATTTGGAAACTCTTTAATAATATCAATATTTACCTGATAAACTCCATTCAACGTATCATCACTAACCCATCCACAGTGACATTTATATTCTTGGATAATTACATCAAGATCAACTTGTTGATAGAGCTTTCGTAAGATCGCAAAAATGACACCTGTATTATGTTCTCCTCCCATACAATGAATAAGAACGTTACCCTCAGAACATCTTATCATCTGAAGAATTGATCTTATTTTTTTAAAAATAATCTGTTTTCCTTCTTCTGTTTCATATCTATATTTGAAATCTCTGACATGGATGTAAGTACTCCCTCCATAACTATCAAAAAGCCTTTTTTCCTTTTCAACCCAAGGAGTGATATCAAACTTATCAGTATTATAAACATTAATTATCGTTTTTATTTTTCTTTTCTTTACTAACTCTTCTAAAGCTTTAGGGCTTTCACTTAAAAATGCTGAACGATAAACCTCTTTTTTAACTCCATCAGGAAAAATAATTATAGTACCTGCCACATTATTAAATCTTGCTACACGTTTTTTAAGTATCTTTTCAAAAAGTTTTCCATCTTCTTTAGCAGGTCCAAGCTCAGACTCATACCTAGTATATTCAGTACACTTTTCCAAAGGTAAAACCTGAATATTTTCCGGAATATTCTTTATACACTTTTCACATCTACAACTATATCCATCTACAAGAAATGCTAAAGAAACAACAAATATCACATTACAAAGTTTCATGACAGTTCCCTTTGTTCTATATGATTCAAATGACAATTCTCCCTCACGAAGAAGCCAGGAGCATCAGCTCCGGCTTCTATCGCATTTGAGATCCCACATATTTTAATTTGCATATTGAACTTCCAAATTCTCTTGTAATTGATAGTTTATCACTGAGCATACTCTTTGAAATTCTTCTTCAAATGTCACTGAGGTGTCATCAATATCTAAATGATCAAATTCTACTCCCCTTTCATAAGCTTCTTTTGCTCCAGCTAAAGAAACTTCTCCTATGTATTTAACTCTTTTTATTTGATAACCACCATTTGTAAGAGCTTTCATTTTCAAAGGATTATTAGTTAAAAAAACTACTTTTTTAGGAGCTTTTAAATAATCTAAAACAGTAGATGTAACATTATATCCGGATCCTTTATTAGCACTTCTTGGATCAGGAGAAATACCTATCGCATGAAAGCCTCCTGCCATTGTTGTTTTAAAAACTTGTTCAGAAGTATATTCTCCCCTATGTCTTAAAGAAGCTCTGGTATAAAGATCATGAGAAAATTCATTTTCAGTATAACCACTTCCCATTCCGTTTTGAGTATCTATATGCATAAGAACAAATCCTAAACCTTCTTTTTTAGAAAAATATTGATCATTATCTATTGTTACCTGTTCTTGTACCCACTTTTCAAAATCAACCCCATTTTCTATTTTAGGAACATCTATTTTATTAAAAGCTGCAGCTACTTCTTTAAACACATCCCATTGATGAGCACAATTACATCGTTGAGATCCAAAAAGAAAAGAAGGGGTACAAGCAGATTCACTTCGTAATATAAATTCATCATTATAAATATTTCCTACCAAACCCACATTAACGATTTCTGTTCCATGATTAGGAATATAAAGACTTAATCCAATATGATGAGTGATATAGGGCGTGAAAGATCTAGGAGATAATGAATAAAGAACGGCTCCTTTATTAGCAACGATCAATGTTCCTGTTGGTCTATGAAAAGCTACATTATAAATATCCATAAGGTTATATTGAGCTTTATTTTGTTTAACCATAGGACCAAAATTTTCAATAACACTATTGAATAATTTCTCATCTCTTATAAACCACATGTTTTCTTGGCATTGGTTTTTAATTATTGAATAAATAACTTCTTGTTTTTCCAAAGTTTTTTTGTAATTTTCATTACCTAACATAAAATAACTCCTTTTTTGCATACCTTACAAGGCATTTAGTGTTGAACATACACTAAGTTATAAAGATTAAATTATTTTACGGTCAAGAAAAATAGTGTATTTTTTACACTATTTTATTTAAACTTTTTATAATTAGATATTTATAAATTAAAAATACCACACTTTTTAAAAATATGGTGAAATTTAAATTGCAATTTAACGAATTTAATACCTAGAAAAGGTATCCAATAGAAAAAGTCATCGCAGCTAAACGTGGTTTTACAGTGGAAGTTGAGCTATCTGAATGAGTATGATGAATACTTTGATACCAAGTATAACTAAACTGTTCTTTTACAACCCAAGTTTCAGAGAACTTTTGCTCAGCTCCAGCCCCGAATCTTAAGCCTAATTTAAATTCTGACGAACTATTAGAATAAGATTCAGTTAAATGAGTTGAGCTATAAGACATTTTATAATGACCCCAATCTGGTCCTATAGTTAAAAAATACATATTAGAAGGTCTAGAAACTAATCCTAATCTAAAATCCCCTCCAAGGTTATAATCTATTTTTGTTGTAATACTCCTTTCATGAAAAAGTTCAGCTGCTTGCTTGGTATGTTTAGCAGAGTTATATTGTCCATAAACATCCAATCCAACAATCCAGTATTTACAAAAACCGTAAGTGCCTCCAAGTTTCCCTAAAACAGCAAAACCTGTACCACTTACAGCTTTATCATCTTCAGAACGAGTTCTTGCTGAGTCTAAATAATAATGATCAAAAGTAACGCCTGAATAACCTACTCCTACATTAAAATCAACACCTGTATATTTTTCTGAATAATTACAATCTACATTTGCAGAAGGGCTTTTCTCTTGAGCATAAAGCAAAGAAAAGCTCATCAAGCTTAAAATTGTAAGCATAAAAATTGTTTTTTTCATATTTTTCTCCTAAAATACATCCGCCCTCTTTTTAATTAAATTAATTTAGGGCCTCTTAATTTAACTAATACAAAAAAATCAATTAATTAAAAATATAAAAAATTAAAAACCAATTATACACATTCCAATTTAAGAATTGGTAACAGGAGCTCCTATAGCTCTAAAGTGATCTCTTACACGACTAGCAAATACTTGGCCAAGAATAGATAGAGGATCTAAATT
>Ga0233431_1005454_pt1 | contig 12348 bp, 10 predicted proteins | sample SI_118_April2016_FD_179867 | JGI IMG/M metagenome (GOLD analysis project Ga0233431, IMG submission 179867) | Seawater microbial communities from Saanich Inlet, British Columbia, Canada - SI_118_April2016_200_MG | ecosystem: Environmental > Aquatic > Marine > Inlet | place: Canada: British...
CGTCAAAATAGTCGAAAAATTTATAAAACTGGCGTCAAATTATCAAAGAGTGGGATGAAAACATACGAGAAAATGATAAACCGGCTTCCAGGGCTGGAGAATTGGTTCTTCGATATTCTTTGTTTTAACGAATAATTGTTTATTTATTTTTTGCCGAGGCCCTTATGCAAAAATCTGTCCTACTAATAGGAATGGGAGATCTGACTGGACCGGTGCTGGAAAAAGCCCACAACCGAGGCTTGCGGGTTATCGCCACCAACCGCAATCCACAAGCCAAGACTCTTAAACAGGCAGATGTACCGCTTGTTATTGATGGAACCGATATAGAAAGTTTACTAGCGTTTGTACTGACTGATCCCCGCGCTGGCAATATTGTAGATGTTTATGCCGGAACGGAACTTTTCCTGTCAGTGAATATCTTAAAACTCGCGCTTGGAATACCCGCGAATTCCATTCAAGGGGCCTTTGCTGGACAACACAAGGTTGTGATGCTCGACGCATGGCGCAAGGCAGGGGTTCCCGTACCCCGCGGCGCGACCTTACGAGGATTGGATGAGGCTTATCGTTTTGTTGACAGGACTGGCTTCCCTGTCATCTTAAAACCGGCAGATGGCCATTCGGCAATTGGGGTGCGAGTCGTCTGGCGCGTTGAGGATTTGGCTGATGGATTTAAGCATGCTGTTTCTGTTTCCACAACTAATATGGTGGTGATGGAAGAATATATCAAGGGAAGCCTGCACGACGTTAATGGGATTTTTATCGAAGGCAAATTTTACCCAGCCGGAGTATCTGATAAATCGGCTGGGCTTCCACCGGCCTGCATTGTTGAGGTCGTAGAGTGTCCTACTAGATTAACAAGATCCCAGCAAGAACGAGTGTATGAATTGCTGGAGAACGGATCCCGTGCGCTTGGTATTAGTGCCGGGCCAGTAAAGTGCGACATAATCTGGGGGCAAGATGGACCTCGACTCTTAGAAGTTGCCCCTCGCTTTCATGGAGAACTCGGGTCGTTATATCTACTTCCCTTGGCGCAAGGAATTGATATGTATGATTCATATTTTCATTATTTGTCAACCGGGCATATTGATGAACAAATGCTAACGCCGAAATTGAAGGGCCATGTTGTTGTTCGTATGATAAATGCCAAACCCGGCAAGATTGTTCATATCGACCACCTAAAGGAAGCGCAGACGATACCTGGTATTGAGGCAGTTTTAATGCAGAAATATATAGGAGATCATGTGCAACCGGTTGCCAGCAATTATGACATACCAGGATATGTCGTTGCTCGCGGACAAAATCGTGAGGCTGCCATGACGAGCCTGCAGGAATTTGAGTCGTTATTTAATATTGTGACAGAGAAGAGTCATGAAGCAACGCAAAATTGCAGATAATGAGTGAACAAGAGCCGAGAATGACGGTCTTTTGTCCGCGGTGAAATGAAAATGGGCTTTTTCAAGACCGGCTGCTGTTTTTAAAAGGAGGAAACCATGAAGAAAGTTGTAGCTTTTGGAGCCGGCTCCTTAGGGGTTAAATGGCTTCGAGATAACAGGAATTATTATGAAGTCTTGGCTTTTTTAGATAATGATTCTAATAAATGGGGCAAGAGTATTGAAAACATTCCAATACTAAATCCAGCTGATATTGGTTCGATCGAGTATGATTCAGTCATTGTTACCACGATGTTCGCACCTCAGGTTACAAAGCAACTTAAGATGGAATTAAATGTTTCGCAAGGAAAGATAGATATAGCTCCGAAGCTTTTTGTGCATCCATTTGAGGATGATTTAGTTAGAAACATAGGTAGTCTAATTATTGTCCTTTTGATGCGAGAGTCAATCTCAAAAGGCATACAGGCATGGCTAGACTTTGGCACTTTGCTTGGAGTATACAGAGATAATGATATAATTCGGTGGGATGGGGATATTGATATCGGTGTGATTGACTGCGATGCCGAGAACTTCTTGTCTATATGTTTAAGCTTGAATGAGTTGCTTTCTGCTGAACAAGTCTCTGCGCACGTAACTATCTCTGAGAAGAAAGTCGATTACGCCCTATACGGTATCTCAATTGTTGTGCACTGCATGGATTCCAGGGGTGATGATCAGTCATTCCCTGTTAGTGTCAGCATTTATCAGCGTCAAGAGGGGAAGGTCTACGAGCTGACCCATTTGGACTGGTTTCAGCCTAAAGAAGATAGCAGTATTTTTCCGCTTACGGTTTATTTATATAAGAATCAACCTGTTCATTTGCCTTCGCTGCCCGAGGATTATCTGGAAAGATTATATGGCAAGGATTGGCGTGCTCCAAATAAGAACTTCACCTTTAATGACTATAAAAATGTGTTACCATAGTTATGATGAGTGGGACTGACACACAGGGCATGGACGCCTCCTTGATAAAGCGTGAACCCTGAAACAGTCGGCATTCGTCATTCATATCTTTTACTAAGATTAACATCACAAATGCCTTGTCAAATTAATATGTAATGGCGGAGGCGCGTGATTGTGTTGGACAATACTTCTTATGGCTATACATTTAAACGGATGGGTTGAGGTTGTAGGGCCAAGTGCCTCTAGAAAGGGATTATTTCTGGAAACAAATAAAGAATGGTTGTCAAAAGAGCTTTCCCGTGCATTGAATATTGGTCAGGATAAGATCACAATTGTCACCAAGAAGGAGCGAGAAACGCAAAACGGGGGATCTCGACTCCCGACGAGATTGGTTAGTTATGATGAGGGTGATTTTCGTTGCTTTTGGAATTTGCTGTCTCGTCATAGGACCGGCAGAACGAGAGTTTACGCTGCAAAGGTTGCAGAGCTTTTGCATAAGCTATCGGAAGCAACCAGTCCACCACCTGATACGATTGCTGTCACCACCCATGGTGTCATAAATTCTATCTTAACTTTAGCTGTTAACTCCTGTCTGGATGATAACTTGTTCGTGGAATTGCTTAGGTCATTGCCTAATAAGCCTACAGGCATAGTTATCCTTCACATGGACATAAATATTCTAGCTGCCGCATTGGATAGAAGATGGGTGCGTGGAATAGAGGATAATAATGAGTGGATAATTGAACAAAGAAAATATTTCAAAAAGCCCGAAAAATTTGAGACCTACTATTATGATCGGATTTCGTTATTGCGTGATATATGCAATGAATGCGATGTCGCTGTGCTTGATTGTCCGTGGTCTTTTGCGTAAGCCGCTTCTTATTTTTATAGAGTACAATGAGCAACACTAGCAACAATAAAAATATAATACCTGTGCATATTGGGCTCAGGAAATCCGGATCGACTTTCTTGCAGTGGTGTATATTCCCAGCCCTATTCCCTCATCTAATGGCTGACGGCAAAAAGAACTTACGCGCGACGCGCGAGGACACTGAACGTTTCTTTTCTTACAAATGGCAGCCTGGAACACTCATGAGCTTGGAAGATTTGAGCAGTTCCGGCTCTATTGTGAGTGGTTCGATGTATAAAAATTTTGTTCGTTTTGTCGATGTGGCTCGCCTGTATAAAAGCTTAAGGATTTTGTTTGTAGTAAGAGAACATCAGTCATGGCTTGCGTCTGAGTATGTCGACAGGCTGAAAAAATCCAAGGTGGTTGGTGATTTTGCAGAATTCGCTTCAAGTTTTTCCAAAGATGATTTGTCTTGGTCCAAACGAATTAAAATGTTACAAGAGCTTGATTGTGAGCTGTTGCTTATGAAAGATACAGAATTAAAAAATGATCCATTTGGAGCCGCAGCTAAGATAGTGAGCTTTTATGGGCTCGTACATATCAATAAAAAATCTATTGAAAGAAGAGTAAAGTCTTTTTTGACAAGAAAAAACAGATCACCAAAAACAATGTTGGGCATAAAGGCGGTTAGGTTTGTTAGGTCGTACTCACTTTTGTTGGAGAAGGAACTGGGTATAAAATATGACAGACAAGTAGAAGATATAGTGGCCAATGTGATCAACCGATTCAATATTGGCCGGAAAATAATCTTTGGTCATTTGGATCGCAGTCTTAAAATCAGGCTTGAATCAGATTGGCAAAACACAATGAGGCTATATAAATTAATGCGAGCGACTCAATAAGGCTATTCTTTTCGGAGTTACGTGATCTACAGGTTGTTGAATGCTTTAAAACTTTGGGATGGTTTTAAATAAATGTTAGACAATATAATTTATTTAAATGAAATTAGTTGCGCATACAATTTTATAAAGAAAGCTGCGCACTCAAGTACTTTAATCTTTCTGGCGGAAATCCTAAACGCCAATCGGTTAGCTAATATAGACTTGTCGCAGTATGAGGAAGTGAAAAACCATATGTTGGCGAGGCGCACGCCTGCGCGTGAAATAGACAGAATTGGCACTGAATTCGATATATATCTGTTTACTGTAGTTCGTAATCCATATTCAAGGCTTCTTTCTGCCTACATACAAAAATCTAATCGGCTTCGCATGCTAGGTAAGGAGCCAACTATCCCTGGGTTTGATCGTGTCTCCAAAGAAGGGTTTTCTGAATTCATCTCTTACTTAGAAAATGGTGCCTTAAGAACATCGCCTTACTGGATTCCACAGACCGAGTTGTTACATTTCCGACTATCACGATGCAATCGAATTGCCAGGGTAGAGTCACTATCCTCTGATTTATCTATGATTGTCTCCGATCTTGGCCTTCGATGGCCTGCGTCTTTGGATGCCTCATCTCCGCACCCTTTGGAGGTTCAAACTGGTCGAAAAGTATTTTCTATTGGAAATAAATTGAGCGAGTTCTACGATAAGAAAGTGGCAGAGCGAGTTTATTTGCTCTACCGTAATGACTTTGACGCTTTTTCATATGAAGTCACATATTAATTCCAGCAGTCTTGGCGGCTATTCGATTAATAAGAAGAGAATAGTTTTATTCATCGGTGGACCTGTTCATCAACTGCCGGCAATATCGTGGGCGAAAGAGGCGGGTCTTTACACGATAGTCACTGACTTAAATCCAACTTCTCATGGAAAGGATTTAGCCGATGAATTTTTCTGTGTGTCGGCGTTCGATTATGAAAATATAGAAAAAAACGTTTTAGAAAAACACAAAGTCTCTGATATTGTTTTTGTATATACAAGCTCTGATAATCTCCTTGAGGCAGTAGCCCACTTTAACACCATATTTGATAAAAAGGGTCCGACGTTAAGCGAAATAGAAAAATTCCAAGATAAGCTCGTTATGAAAAACTTGCTTCATAACTACGGTCTTCCGACGCCTCGAATGTATGATTTAAGTGAGGTGTCTTCTGTGAAGAGGTATTTCATAAACAATCAAGGTTTTGGCCTTGTTGTTAAACCTGCCCGATCTTGTGGGAGTAAAGGTGTTTTAAATTGTCATTCATATCAAGATGTTCTTGAGGCTGTCGGCCGTGCAAGGTCTTTTTCGGAGGACGTGATTATAGAAGAAAGGATCGGCATATCGAATGTCGTATACTCAGTAAGCATTCTTCTTCGTGATTCTTCCATATGTGATGTTTTTATTGTTGATTTGCGTTTTTCTGGATCTGAGTTTTTGCTTAAATCTATGACTTATCCATCAAATATTAATGAACACTCTGAGAGTTTAGTTTATGATCTTGTTACAAACTTTATCACTTCACTGAAATTGAGAGACGGACCGTTTTGCATGCAGGTTGTTTTGGATCAAAATGGCCATCCTTATGTTCTAGAAGCTATGCCGTACTTTGTCTCTGATGTGTTACAATTACAGTTGGATAAGGTTACAAAATCCAATCCCCTTAAGTTGTTTTTCCGACTATTATCTGGTGCCCAAATGCCTTCTACCTTTGACAGTTATGAGTTGTCGGAATCTAGAGGGTCATCAGTACATAGAGTGTTTTCATACCCTGAGAATGTTATTGGTCATGTCTCGAAAATTAACATCGATCATGAGCAGCTTTCTAGCAAGGGCGTTTTCCAGGTAACAACAAATGTTACTGTTGGTGATTATGTCGGGGGAGCGACAAATAGTGCAGATTACTGGTGCGTGGTGGATATGGTTTCAGCGGAGGAAGTAGGAGAGAATTATTTCTCAGACGTTTTTAAACATACTTCCATAGTTGTTTCTTAAACATGGAAGTTGGTAACTCAGCTTTCTAAGTTGTCCTTTTCTAAATGACTATTTACGATCCTTGCAATTGCTCATTGTCGAGATCGAATATCCCGATGGCTGCCAGGAACACTGCGTAAATCATGGACCGATAAGTTTTCAGCATCTCGGAATGTTTTGCGAAACACGATTGACAGGCGCTTTATGCCGAAGTGGTACAGACCGGCTGGTGGCAAGTGAATGGGGTGTTGGTGCAGGGAAAATGATTGTCTCAGGATAATTACTCTAACGGTGGAAATATCATATGCAGGTAGAACAACTTTTACAATTGACGACTGAAGCGAGAGTTTTACGGCAACATATAATAGCTATGAACTGCCATGCTGGTTCCGGCCATCCCGGAGGAGCATTGTCATCCGTTGAAATTGTGACCTACCTTTTTCAACGAGTCTTGCGTTTATCGGCTGGTAATCCGGGAGCTCCAGAGAGAGACCGTTTTGTTCTTTCCAAAGGCCACGGATGCATGGTCCTTTATGCAGCTTTGGCGGAAAAGGGTTTCTTTTCAAAGGAAGAGTTCAGGCATTTGCGTCAGGTAGGCGGTATGCTTCAAGGTCATCCAGACCGCTTGAAAACACCAGGGGTTGAATTTAACTCCGGTTCCCTCGGGCAAGGTTTTTCATTCGCCCTTGGGTGTGCCCTGGGCGGGAAATTATTGAGCCGAAATTTTAGGGTTTATGTCCTGCTTGGCGACGGAGAGATGAATGAAGGGCAGGTCTGGGAGGGTCTGATGTTTGGCGCTTTTCATCGACTGAACAACCTGGTCGCAATAATTGACCACAACAACCTGCAAAGCGATGATAAGTGCTGTAATATTACAGCCTTGGACCCGCTTTACGATAAACTTGGTGCTTTTGGCTGGCATGTTCAGGAAATTGACGGCCACAACTTTGAAGAAATCGCTGGCGCTTTTTATAGTGCATCGCAAACCAAAGAAAAGCCCTCAATCATTATTGCCAAGACAATAAAAGGCAAGGGCATATCCTTTATGGAGAACAACCCCAAATGGCACGGAAGTCTTGCTCCTGTTGGCCAGGACCGGGATCAGGCCCTTCGCGAGTGCGGACTGGAGGATATATAAAATGATAACTATGAGGGATGCTTTTGGACAGGCTCTGGTCGATCTGGCCCAAATCAGGAATGACTTTGTGGTTCTTGATGCGGACGTGGCCGGTGGCACCGGGGTGGCGCCATTCAGAGACACTTTTCGCGATCGCTTTATCCAGTGCGGTATTGCGGAGCAAAACATGGTATCTGCGGCAGCTGGTCTGTCAACAACAGGAGTAATCCCGATTGTTACATGTTATGCGGTTTTTGCTGCCATGCGCGCCCTTGACCAAGTTCGGAATTCGATTGCCTACCCCAATTTCAATGTGAAGATTGCTTCCAGTCACCTTGGACTGGATGTTGGCCCCGACGGTCCTACCCATCAATGCCTTGAAGATATCGCCATATTTCGATCCATTCCCAACTTTACGGTTGTGTCGCCGGCATCGCCAATGGAGCTGCGCCCTGCCCTTGAGTGTATCCTTGACATGAAAGGTCCGGTTTATTTCCGCACGGGCCGCAGTCCCTTGCCAGAGATTTACGAAACCCCGCCTGTGTTTCAGGTAGGCAGGGGAGATGTCCTGCGCAACGGGAAAGATGTTACCATTGTCGCTTGTGGGGTTGAGGTTGCAAGAGCTTTGGATGCAGCTGAGTTGCTTCTTCAAGAGGGAATCTCAGCACGCGTGGTGAACATGTCCACAATTAAGCCATTGGACGTAGACCTGATAATTCGCTGTGCACATGTTACAGGTTGTTTTGTAACGGCTGAAGATCACAATATTTACGGGGGGCTTGGCAGCGCCGTGGCTGAAGTCTTGGTTCAAAACAACCCGTGTCCGATTGAGTTCGTTGGTGTTAGAGACATTTTTTGCGAGTCTGGCGAATCGGATGATCTGGCGGAAAAATATGGCCTTACAGGGTCTTTTATTGCAACAGCGGCTAAACGGGTTCTTTCACGAAAAGGCAGGTAATATATGACATTAACAGACAGAGTTGCTTTAGTAACCGGAGGAAGTCGGGGAATAGGCCGCTATATCAGTATTGCGTTGGCAAATGCCGGGGCATGCGTCGCGTTAACCTATCGCGAGCAAGCTGATGCTGCTGGCTCGACCGAGGAGTCGATCTGCAGCCAAGGAGGCAAGGCACTGACTTTGCAAATGGATGTTTGCGACCGGGTATCGGTACGAACGGCTATATCGCAATGCGAGTCGCACTTCGGCGGACTGGATGTTCTGGTCAATAACGCCGGGATAAACAAACCTACCGATTTTGATCATATTTCCGAGAAGGATTGGGATGAAATCCTTGCCGTCAATCTAAGGGGTCCCTTCATTTGCGCACAGGAAGCCCTGCCCGTGCTGCGTCACCGTGGTGGCGGCAGCATTATCAACATTGGATCGGTGAGTGGCCAATATGGCGGGCCGCGTACCGCTCATTACGCGGCAAGCAAGGCCGGTCTCATCTCGCTGGGTCAGGTTATCGCACGGTTCGGTGCCAAGGATGAGGTGCGCTGCAATACTGTTGCTGCCGGCTTGATTGCTTCGGAGATGGCAACGGGTGGCTTGCAGGCACCGGCTGTCAGCAAGGCGGCAGAGAACATCCTTTTGGGGCGTTTGGGCACCGCGGACGAGGTTGCGAATGTGGTCGTTTTTCTGGCCTCGGATGCGGCTTCCTATATCACTGCTCAAACCATCAACATAAACGGCGGACTTTACTTCTGATGCACACATTGCTGATCATTGGTGGAGCATTGGAAGCGATACCCGGGCTCATTAAAGCCAGGGAAATGGGGATTCGTCTTGTGGTTAGCGATCAAGATCCTGATGCTCCTGGTTTTGCCTTTGCAGATGATACCTTGCTAGCCAGTACCTATGATATTGAAAAGACTGTTGCTGAAGCAAAATGTTATCATGAACAAAACAACCCTATTTCGGGTGTAATTTGTATCGCCACTGATGTGCCTCTCACAGTGGCTACTGTTGCTCAGGAGCTTGGCTTGCCTGGAATTCCCATCAATTCTGCTAGGTTGGCTATGGATAAATTAGCAATGAAAGAGCAATTCTTTCATGATGGAATTCCCGTTCCATGGTACACTGCGGTAGCTTCATATAAAGAATTGGAAAACCTTTGCAGAGAAAAAACTTTCCCCTTGGTTATAAAACCTGTTGACAGCCGTGGAGCGCGAGGGGTTTTGCTTCTGACCTCCGGAATTGACCTGCACTGGGCCTTTGAGACTGCATTAAAATTCTCTCCAACCGGGCGAGTAATGGTCGAGAGGTTTTTGCCAGGTCCGCAAGTCAGCACAGAATCGCTGGTGATTGAAGGTGTGACCTATACACCTGGGTTTTCGGACCGTAACTATAAACACCTGAAAGAATATTTGCCGCATATAATTGAAAACGGAGGAGAACTCCCATCTTTTCTCACAGAAGACGTGCAGACCTCTGTTCGCAATACGGTAGCCAGGGCTGCGAAGAGCTTGGGTATCGTCAATGGTGTAGTCAAAGGGGACATTGTGGTTCACCAGGACCAACCGTATGTAATCGAGCTTGCTGCCCGTTTAAGTGGGGGGTATTTTTGTACCCATGAAATCCCTCTGAATACCGGGGTGGATTTGGTCGGCGCTGCGATTCGCCAAGCTTTGGGTGACCCGATAAACCCCGTGGACTTGAAGCCAAAATACCAGCGGCCGGTGGCACAGCGGTACTTATTTCCCTCGCCTGGAGTGGTTACGTCTGTGCAGGGATTGGATCGCCTTGCCGGTCAACCGGAAGTTGCTTACCTCGAAGTCCGCGTAAAGCCGGGCGACTATATTGGCCCCGTGGACAGCCATCCGGCAAGAGCAGGGGTGGTGATCACGACGGGTGAGACATGTGAAGCTGCTGTCGATCTTGCTGAGCACGTTGTAAATAATGTGTTAATTAACACAGAATAATTATCAGACGATTCCCTCTGTGTTGTTCGGATACTTTTGCCTGACCCTATCTGGACACTTTTCGGTCTGAATACTGATTTTTGAAGCGTAAAACCAGACCTCTAAAGTGGACTCCACACGTCACAACAGCTAAGATCCTCGCCAAGAGACGGAAATGATAGTGCTACCTTGAAAAGACTGGTGATTGTGGCTGAAAAGTTTTGCCAAATAATAATTCTGGGTGCAGGCCCTCCTCACAGGGGAGAAACGCCAACTGCTCTCAGGGAGACACATGTGGGTCCTCCAGTCCTTAATTGGGTATTGGAGGCTCTCAATGCGAGAATACAGGATGTGACTTTTGTTGCCGGATATCAAGCCAAAGTCATCAAATCGACCCACCCCGAACTTCCTGTAGTTGAAAATCCCTATTGGAAGTCCACAGGCAGTGCTGCATCCCTGCTTCTTGCCCCTTTCTCTGAAGGGTCAGACCTGCTTGTCTGTTACAGCGACATATTGTTTCGGCCCCGGGTTGTTGAAAAGCTCAAATCTTCTGAAGCTCCAGTCACCATAGTCTGGGACAGTGAATGGAAACGCCGCTATGCCGGACGAGGCGATGAGGATATGCTAAACTGTGAAAAGGTTCTGGTGGTTGATGGACGGGTCTCCAGGCTGGGCGCGGATATTCCCCTCGACTGGGCAAGTGGAGAATTTGTCGGTCTGGTCCGCTTTAATGCCCAAGCTACAACTCAGCTGCTAAATCTCAAGCAACATCTGCCTGATAGTTTGCAAAAGGTTCATATTTCAGGCATGCTTGAATACCTGCGGGCTCAAGGCATGGAAATCCGGGCCATTGACGTGGCCGGGGACTGGGCAGAGGTGGATGAGCCCAGAGACATAGCCCATTTTGTCCTTGGCACCAAAGCTGAGACTTTGAGCAGGCTGCAGGGCATGGTGTCCGGCGCTCTCATCCAGAACCAGGTGAGCTTCACCGTGTCCCAGTGGAGAGAGGAGCCGGATTCGTGGATTGCCCGCATCCGCGAGCGCTTTGCCGGAAAGCGGGTGGTAGTGCGCTCCAGCGCCATTAACGAAGATTCATTTTCCACTGCCAACGCCGGGGCGTATACTTCGCTCCTGGACGTGGATCCGGACACGGGCCTGAAAGAAGCGGTGGAGCGGGTCATTTCCTCTTACCGAGACGTTTGTTCGGGTCGGGATCAGATCTTGGTCCAGCCCATGCTAAGTGATGTCACCCTGAGCGGAGTGGCCTTCACCCGAACATTGAACTGGGCCGCTCCCTGGTATGTGATCAACTATGAAACCAAGGGCGATACCGAGGAAATCACCAGCGGGTCCAGCAAGGAGCACCAGACCCTGATGATAAGGCGCGGCACAGGTCTGGATTCACTGCCGGTGAAGCGCCTGAAACCGGTGGTTTATGCCTTGCAGGAGATAGAGGGACTTCTGGGATTTGACTCCCTGGATGTGGAATTTGCCCTAGATTCCAGGGGGCGGGTGCATGTTCTGCAGGTACGGCCCATTGTGGCTTCCGCAGCCAACGGTGTTATCAGCGACGAGGACTGCCACCAGGCAATAGAGGCCGCCAAAAAGACCTGGACACGGCTGGCCCCTTGTCCGCCCCATCTGCCAGATGGCGGCCCCCTTTTCGGGCTGATGCCGGACTGGAATCCGGCGGAGATCATAGGCACCAGCCCGGGAGCCTTGGCCGAGAGCCTGTACCGCTACCTAATCATGGATGAAATCTGGGCCGCGCATCGAGCGGAGTTTGGATACCGAGACGTACGGCCAGGACCTTTGCTTGCAGGATTCAGCGGCAGGCCCTACGTGGATGTGCGAACCAGCTTTGCCTCGTTCATCCCGGCTTCGGTGCCGGACGAGCTTGCCGGGCGGCTGCTTAAGTTTTACCTGGACTGGCTGCGCATTAGACCGCACCTGCATGACAAGGTGGAATTCGAGGTGGTGCCCACCTGCCTGGCCCCGGGGTTTGAACGCTGGGAAAAGCGTCTCATGGAGCAGGGAGGCTTAAGCCGGGAGGACATGGCCATATTGCGGAACGGGTTGCACCAGGTCACTGTGGGGGCCTTTGACCGCACGGAACATGATCTATTCGTGGTTGCAGAGCTGAAGAAGCGGTTTAGTGCAGTGCAGGCAAACCAAGAGTTGGATCCCCTGGAGCGAAGCAGGGTGCTGCTGGACGATTGCCGCCGCTACGGGACACTGCCCTTTTGCCATCTGGC
>Ga0233431_1005456_pt1 | contig 12346 bp, 11 predicted proteins | sample SI_118_April2016_FD_179867 | JGI IMG/M metagenome (GOLD analysis project Ga0233431, IMG submission 179867) | Seawater microbial communities from Saanich Inlet, British Columbia, Canada - SI_118_April2016_200_MG | ecosystem: Environmental > Aquatic > Marine > Inlet | place: Canada: British...
ATTTGTATACAAAAAAAACTGGTTTTCCTGATCCAATTTTTTAAATTGCTGTATCAAATGATAGGAGTACCATTCTACTCCCGTTTTCTTCTTTTTGTTCGCACGCGAAGCGTCGATACCAATTAACATATGCATTACAAATTATTATGCAAAGATCTAAAAGACTTAACAGATTTCTCCCCTACGATTCTTTACTACGTAAGAATCTTCGGTCGAAATGACAGGGGGCATGAGGAGATCCATCCCATCTGTCATTTCGACTGGAGTCTCGAGAGAGCTCGTAAAACAGAGCGAATCGAGAGACGGACTGGAGAAATCTGTTCACCCGACTCTACAAATAACATTATTTAGTCGCAAGAATAGAACGTTTATATAAATCTAAATTATCTAAAGCAATCCCTGTTCCCTTAACCACACAAAGAAGCGAATCATCAGCTACGTAAACAGGAACACCAATCGCTCGAGAAATCAGTTGATCAATATTTCGAAGCAAGCTACTACCGCCAGCCATGATGATTCCTTTGTCAATCACGTCTGCGGAAAGTTCTGGTGGAGTTTGTTGGAGAACTTCTTTCACTGACTCAATAATTCCTTGCAAATCTTTTTGCAGCGCTTCAGTTACATCATTTGAGCTAATAGTAATCGTCTTCGGCAGACCAGAAACCATATCACGACCGCGAACATCAAGAACAGGCGGTCCTTCGGAATACATTGCTGAACCGATCTCAATCTTTATCTCTTCAGCTGTTCTCTCACCGATTGCTAAATTATATTTTCGTCTAATATATTCTGAAATTGAACTATCAAATCTAGTCCCACCAATTCGGACTGAATCAACTGCGACAATCCCACCGAGAGAGATAACGGCAATTTCTGAGGTTCCACCACCAATATCAATGATCATGTGTCCACTAGCACTCCCAATCGGGATATTCGCACCAATAGCAGAAGCAATTGGCTCTTTGATAATGTAGGCAGCCTTGGCACCAGCAGCAATTGTTGCATCAATAACAGCACGTCTCTCAGTTGAAGTAATTCCAGCAGGAACGGCGACCATAACCTCCGGTCGAAACAAAACCATTCCACCAAGTGCTTTATTAATAAAATATCTAAGCATTGCCTCGGTTGTTTTGTAATCTGCAATTACACCGTCCTTTAGAGGTCTACTCGCAATAATTGAATCTGGTGTTCGACCAATCATTTCCTTTGCTTCATCCCCAACAGCAAGAATCTTTTTATCATTAACAGAAATCGCAACGACCGAAGGTTCGTTTATCACAATCCCGCGCTTTGGTACATGAACCAGCGTATATGTCGTTCCTAGATCAATCCCAATTTTTCTGATAAACATATGTGGAGTAAAGCGAAGTGAATCGTAGCAAGTCGAAGTAAATCGAAGTCTACGAAAATAATTTAAATAAAGAAATTAGAAATTGGGGATATATAGGACAAATTATCCCTCCCCAATTTTAATTCTCTATTTCCAATTCCTTAACGCTATTAGATCATTAGCCTACCTGCATTTCCAATTTCGAATTTCTAATTTCTTCATTGTAATTTCTAATTTATGTTTTCTGTTTTGTTAATTACGATTTTTTAGATCAACAATTTGATCTGCTTTGATTTTTGATTCTTGTTCAAGAAAATATTTATTTACACCTGGCAGCATTGATAACCATTTTTTCAATAGTCCAACAATCTTGCCAAATTTAACTTTTGCAGAATTAAGAATTAGTTCAATCTTTCCAGCAGTTAGCTCACCTTTTTGTTTGAATTCTGCCCGACGATTCTCAGGTAATTCATTATACAACTCCGCAATCCCGTCAGACATAATATTCTCTATGGCAATTTGCTCTTCAGTCTTTTCGGTAGTTGTTTTATCATCTCCTTGTGATTTACTGCTTTTTGAAGTTGCAACTTCTTCTTTGACAGCTTCTAATACTTTTTTCTCTTCTGTTTGAATTTGCTCAATGTTCTCACTGTTTACAGGTAACTCTTTTTCTGTAACAACTTCAGCGGCAACAGGTTTTTCTGCTGCTAAATTCTCAAGAGACTCCCTACTTAGAACATCTTCTCCTGTTTTTTTGTTTTTGTTAAATATACTCATATTACTGTAAGTTTATCTTATATAATGATTAATTTCAAGTTGATAAGTAATGATTTTGCTAAATGAATTATATCAGTTTTCAATTTATATATCCAGCATTAACCAAGGCTTGACATTAGCTTAAATATTTGCTATGATTACATGTTATTAACAAAAATGAGGTAAAAGATGCACCCCGTAATCGGACAGTTACTGACAGGTATCCTGCTAATGGCAGTTTTGCTAGAAGCACTCCTGAAGACGATTTCCCCAATCACTGGATACAAAAAGGGAGCAATCAAGCCCCTGATTCAATTCGTAGTGAGAAATGTTCGCAGACTGTTGCGTAATACAACGCGCTTTCTGTGGAACAACTCTCTAGGGATTGTTGTCCAGTGGTTCCGTCGTTTGCGACCACGATATAGGGTTCTCATTATCCTGTTCGTGGTAATAGCTTGTTACTCCGTAATCAAGCTGAATCCGCAGATTCGTTTCTACGTCGCTCCTTGAGCGACTTTTTTTTCTAAAAATAATCAATTTACAAGTAAGTACGCAAGATTTTTCGTACTTACTTGTAAATTGATTATATTACGCTATAGATAAGTCAATGTTTTTTTAATATCATCAACTGTTTTCACTTGAACAAATTTTTTGCGCAGCTCATTTGCTTTAGGGAATCCCTTAAAGTACCAACACAAATGTTTTCTTAATTCTATTATACCATGCTCACCTTTCATCTTGTAAGCAGCCTTGGCGTGCAACTGAACAATTTTTTTGATCACAGATAAATCAGGGAATTCATAACTACCTTTCTGAATATAATCTTTAATCTGATTAAAAATCCACGGTTTACCGTATATTCCTCGAGCTAAACCAACTCCGTCAATTCCGGTTTGATCAATCATAATCTTTGCGTCTTCTGGTGTGTTAATTCCACCATTACCAATGACTACGCCCTTAAATTGTTTTTTTACTTCTTTCATCACTTCGTAATCAATCTCTCCTGTGAACATTTGTTCATAAGTTCGACCATGCAACATCAAAGCGCTAACAGGTTGATCTTTAATTTTATCAATAAAATCAAGAACGGTTGTTTTACCTTTATCAAGAGAAACTCGAGTTTTGACTGAAACAGGTAATTTTGACGACTCACATACAGCTTGAACTAACTCATGGCAAAGACTTAAATCTCTAAGCAAGGTAATGCCACCACCATGACGAACAACTTTCTTTGCAGGACAACCAAAATTAAGATCAATCCCATCAAATCCAGCTTCCTCAACAATTTTGACAGCTTTCGCAACTTTTTCCGGTCTTTTCCCAAACAGTTGCAGAACTACTGGTTTTTCCTTTTTGTCATATTTAAGCATTGAAACCGTCTTCCTCGAATCATAAAAAAGCGCATCAATTGACGTCATTTCTGTGTACACAACATCAGCACCCTGATTCTTGCACACCAAACGATAAGCACTATCAGTAATGCCTGCCATTGGCGCTAAAACCAAAATTGGCCTATTTTTACTTAATTTCTGCCAAAAATTCATATATTTTCCGTAATTTTACACTAAATTTAGCCCTTTTTATCATTGACAAATAATATCTGCTATGTTATAATGAAATGTATCTTTTTGTGTTCTTTCTTACAACTTTCCACGGAGGAAATACCCCATGAAGCTAATTGAAACGTCGTTCAACGACACCATCGTCATCCCGTCAGTGGGAATGACACCTGACACGGTAATCGTAGAAGAAGGCGGTTATCGTGCTGAGGTGAATACCTTCACCAAAATCCCGGCTCTCGACAGTCCGATTCACGAGAACTTTTCTGGGCGATTAGAACGTCCTGGATCGATTATTGAAAAAATCGTCTATCACAACATCGGATCCAGGGACTTCGCGACCGAGATCCCCTGTGATTTCGAGGCGTTCGAACTCGACCACGGAACATTGCTCGTAAAATGTTTCCGCGCGAGTAACTACATCTACGAAGTTATTGCTGAACTAGAAGGGATCGAACTAGACATCCTGCAGCAAGGAACTCAACAAATCCAGGACAGCCCACTGAACAACCTTTCACCTGCTTCTCGTGACCAACTTGAGGCGATGGGAAATCGCTATGTGAGCAAAAAGTTTGTCCTGGGATTCTACCGACGGGGAATTCATATCGCAGAGATGGAAGACTTCCATCTAATAGTGAACCTCAATCACTATATCCCCGAGAGTATGTTCGGAACAACCCAGATCATGGACGCCCAAATCGTCAAGAGGACGCCGAAGGTGAAAGATCGGTTGCACAAGTATTCGGTCATCCATGTCAACCTGTTCCCGTCGAAGCAAACGACACCGGCCTATCAGGGAATCAAATTCAAAGAAGAAACAGTGGCAAGGCCCATCCCGGACGACGACAAAGGTTTCTTCTGCCGGATCCCGGGGCTCGCTTCTCGATACGTCTGGATCCGCAAACTCAGGGCGGATGAAGCAGAAAAAGCCAGAAAAAGGCTTAACGCCCAAAGAATGGCGGAAAGAGCGGAAGCTCTGCTCGCCGGATGATTTCATCACAACAACCAAAGCTCGACGCACTCTCGCGTCGAGCTTTTCCGTTTGATTATTTTAAAAAACTATATTTTTTTAAGTTTATACCCATCGGGTAAATCTTCAACATCCCAACCCATCTTCTTCAACGTCTGTCTTATCTCATCAGATTTATCAAACCGTTTATTATTTCTCGCATCTGATCTTTCCTGAGCCAAAGACTTTATTTCTTCAGGGACTTCATCTATTTCTGCTGATTTCAAATCTTTCAAACCAAGCCCAAAAACTTCATCCATTTTTAGGATCGTTGCTCGTTTATTAAAATCACTAATTTCTGATTTCAGAATATCATACACGACAGAAAAAGCTCTTGGCATATTAAGATCGTCATTTATATATTCTTCAAACTTTTCAAGATACGCCGAATCGGCCTGTCCGTCATTCTGACCAAGATCAAGAAACTTTTGTTTAAATCTTTGCCAGTTCTTTTTCTCATTTTTGATTATTGCAAAACTGAAGTTCTGTTTACTTCGATAATGCGCACTAAGTGAATAAAATCTATAAATAATTGGTTCAATCCCCTCATCCTCTAATGTTTGCATGGTAATTAAGTTCCCTTTTGACTTTGACATCTTGCCTTCCTCAACGAGTAAATAATCATTATGCATCCAATAATTTACAAATTTCTTGCCTGTTGCTGACTCGCTCTGTGCGATTTCATTACAATGATGAACAGGGACATGATCTATCCCCCCAGTATGAATATCCATAGTTTCACCAAAATACTTCATACTCATAGCAGAACATTCGATATGCCACCCAGGAAACCCGACTCCCCATGGACTTTCCCATTCCATCTGACGTTTTTCATCCGCTGGTGAGAATTTCCACATTACAAAGTCCGTTGGATTTTTCTTCTCGTGATTAACATCAACCCGAGCGCCCTCTTCTTGTCCTTCTAAATTCAGTCTCGCTAATTTACCATAATCCTTGAATTTTGATGTATCAAAATAGATCCCATCAGATGTTTTGTATGTCATTCCCTTTTTCTCTAACTGTTTAATTAAATCAATCTGTTCTGGAATAAAGTCTGTTGCTTTTGGCCAAAAAGTTGGTTCAAGGATGTTTAGTTTTGCAATATCAGATTTGAATGCTTCCTCATAAAATTTCGCAATATCCCAAGCTGATTGGGATTTTAATTTTGCGCTCTTCTCAATCTTGTCCTCACCCGTATCGCCATCACTTGTTAAATGTCCAACATCAGTAATATTTATAACGTGTTTGACCTTGTAATTATTGTAAATTAAAACTCGCTTCAAAATATCAGTAAAAAGATACGCTCGCAGATTACCAATATGAGCGTAATCATAAACAGTCGGTCCGCAACTATAGATTCCAACATTAGGCGGCTCAATCGGTTTGAACTCCTCCTTCTCCCGAGTCATTGTATTGTATAATTTAAGCATATGAGAATAAGAGGGCTATAGAAGGCTATAGGGGGCCAAAAAGAAGGCTTAATAATATTTATTAGTTTCATTAATATATATACACAGAATTTAGCAGATTTTATAAAATAATTCAACTATGGACAAGTTAAACCGTCACTTCCAACATTACCGAATTTATCAACTTTGAGCTTAAAACAATTTCCATTAATAGCCTTTAATATAATTGCTCCTGCCGTAAAATTACCAGAAACAGCCACAGAGCCACTAACTGATAAGTCTCCACCGACTGACAAGTCTTCATCTACATAAACGTCACCATTAAAATATCCAGCATAACTACTTGACGAGAATCCATACACACCGTAATTAGATGAACTATATCCATATACACCAACATTAGATAAGCTACGTCCATATACACCGTAATTAGATGAACTATATCCATATACGCCATACACTGTTCCTACACCGTAAACACCATACTCATTGCCGCTTCCCTTAATCCCAGTATCACCAGAACCATACACACCAACATTATTGTTAACGCCTGATTTTCCAACTCCCTTAACTCCATATTTTCCAGTACCCAGTATACCAGAGCCGTTATCAGTACTTTTATATCCATAAACCGCAGCCGCACCATCATTATTATCGTTATTAATAGATTGAATGCTATGTCCACCTGATGCACTAACAAACAATCGGCAACCAGGATTAAATTCGCCACCAGAACAAGTTACGCCCGTGTTATAACAACTTGGGGGCAAAACAGCACTGCAAGAATCAACGGCAAGATCACGAACTGTCAATTTGCCATTTTTATACTGAGCAGTATCACCAACATTTATCGGTTCAGCTACATTGCCTTCAGGAGGAGCTGATCCTGGAGCAGTCCAAATTGCGTAGACATTATTAATAAATAACGCAAAGGCAAATATAAAAATCAAGAAAATAAAATTTAAAAGAATCATCTTTTTATTCATACAAAATAAGTTATGTATTTATTGATTTAATTATACCATTTTAAATGTTGTTTACCAAGAACAAACTTGCTATAATATTCACATATGAAAAAAACAATTATATTTATCATTATTTCTTTTATCTTTATCTTAGTTGGCGTCTTAATTGGGTTGCAAATCAATAACATGACAGAGTGTGCGATTCCAGACGATAAGACTGATTACAAGAAACAAACGCTAGAACAGATCGAAGAAAAGTTCGAAAAGTACATCATAATGCCAGAAATGCCAAATCGACTATACGGAGTAGTTAAAGAAATAAAAAAAGAGACAATCGTCTTAACTGTTGCCCCAAGCACAATTCCTGAGATTATTTGGGAAGAGCCAATTGATTACAACATAATAATCAATGCTAATACGAGTCTAATAAGTTATGGCGAAATTAATCATGAACAACCAACAGAAGAAATCACAAAAGGAACATTTTCAATTCAAGATCTAAAAATCGGAGATGAGTTAGTAATCCGATTCGAAAAAGAAATTAACAATATTGACGTAACAGCAACTGAAGTTATAAAATAAAGACAAACAAAAAGCACGAGACTCAGATCGTGCTTTTTATTATATACAAATTTTAAGCGAATGAATCTAATGCTTTCTTCTGGTCTTTATTTAGCTTTGTTGGCACTTCAACTATGACTTGAATATAGAGATCCCCTCTTCCTGATCCATGAAGATGTGGTACACCTTTACCCTTCAACCTAAACTTAGTGTTAGGTTGTGTACCAGCTGGAATCTTTAGACTAATTTCTCCGTCAAGAGTTTTTACATCGAGTTTGTCACCTAGAGCCGCTTGTTTGAAACTTAATTTTTCTGCTTTAATAATGTCATTACCATGTCTCTGGAATTCGCTATCAGCTTTTACGAAAATTCGAACATACAGATCACCGGGGATTCCGCCATGCGGAGCAGAGTTTCCCTTACCACTCATCCGCAGAGTTGAACTGTCTTCAATACCTCCAGGAACTTTTATTTCAATCTTCTCTTTCTCATTACTTACACCAGTACCAGTACATTTCGTACAAGGATTTTTTGCTTTTTTGCCTTCACCGTGACAGTCCTGACAAGTCGTTGCTGTTTGAATATTACCAAGGAACGTCCGTTGGACTCTACTAATTTTACCCTGACCATTACAAGTCGAACAACTTTCAATCGGTGTACCTGGTTCTGCGCCATTCCCATGACATTTTGAACATTTTGTTGCTTTATAAATCTCAACTGTTTGGTCTAAACCAAAAACAGAATCTTTGAAACTAAGTTGCAGATCAATTTGGATGTCTTCACCTTTTGCCTGTTGGCGACGATTACCGCCTCCGAAACCAAAGATATCGCCGAACATGTCCCCGATCCCACCAAAATCAAAATTAACCCCCTGAGCTCCACCACCACCCTGCCGAGCTTGTTGCATGAAATCTTCCCAGCCCATTCCCCCACCGAAACCACCTTGTTGATCAAAGTTTGAACCAAACTGATCGTACTGCTGTCTTTTCTGTTCATTACCAAGAATTTGGTAAGCTTCATTACATTCCTTAAATTTCGCTTCGTCACCATCTGGTTTATCAGGATGAAACTGATGCGCCAGTTTCCTAAAAGCCCGCTTAATCTCATCTTGATTAGCGCTCTTTTCTATTCCAAGTACTTTATAATAATCTTTTGACATAATTTAGAGGTGTTAGAAGTGTCAGAGGTAACAGAAGTGAAATTTATCCTTTACTAAAAAGTCAAAGGTCAAACGTCAAATGTTAAATGTTATTAATATTATTTCTTAAAGTTATTAAATTCCTTTAATTGTTCCTCAGCTTCACGGTCTGACATGAAAAAGTTAGAATCTTCACCTGGTTCAGGGTCGCTTGCTTTCGCGACCGATAGATTGAAGTCTTCTGATTTGATACAGCTAATCTTCTTTTTTCTTGCTTCGATCAGAATTTCTCGATCAGAAGTTACTAAAATTAGGCTAGATGCCTCATTTCTATCCATAATATCAACAATCCCTTCGTCCGCGTCTCCTAAAAAAGTAACCTGAACAAGATCTGTGTTCATATCATCCCTACAGTATCCATCAAACACAATCAATGCCCGCTTCTTCCTATACTCACAAAACTCATTCACACCATTAATCAGTCCTTCCTTATTATCGAACTGTTGAGCATGTAATAAATTGTAACCATCAATTAAATACATAGAATCGCAAGGGGGCTAGAGAGGGCTAGAGAGGGCCAATTAGAAGATAGGCTAAAATGGTTAACTTGATTAACCGTCCTATTGCTTCTCCGGAGGGAACACTTCCCAATTATTTATCCCATTCGGATTTTCAGGAGATTGCTCAATTATACCATACTTTTCTTCGTACTTTTTCAGATTGTCTTGAAGGGCGTTTACGATTTTCTTGAAATGGCTAGGGTTTGTTACAACCTTAGCAACAGTCTTCCCAGTTGGTGGCATCACATTCGCAAACATAAGCATTATCTCGTCTTTATTATGACGGACTTGCATTAGGTTTGAGTATTCTGCGCCCGAGATATTATCTTGAATTTTAATTTCTTGTTTTGGTTGATCCATATAAACTATATCCACTCAGCTGATAAATCATCCCAATTGGGATTGTCTTTTTCAATTAGATTAATCTTCCAGCTTCGTTTCCATTTTTTTATTTGTTTTTCTCTCTTAATAGCCTCAGATATGTCATCAAAATAGTCAGACCAGACTAAACTGTTAATATTATATTTCGAAGTAAATGAATCTGGAAATGTCTTATTTTTATGTTGCCATACTCTTTGTTCCAGATTTGAAGTAACACCAACATACAATGTGCCATTTCTTTTACTTGCAAGAATGTATAAGTAGCCTGATTGCATATATACTCTTTAATTAGCGAAGTCTGGATTCCTGCCTCCGCAGGAAAGACGGCTAGGTGAGTGATAGATTGATTAAGTATATTATGCGGAAGAGCTTGGATTCCTGCCTCCCTCTCGGCCATGAGCTCCCCTCGGGGTCTGAGCTCGGGTCGAAGACGAGGCCGAATAGCGCAGGAAAGACGGCTAGGTAAGTGATAAATTGATTAAGTATATTAAGCGGAAGAACTTGGATTCCTGCCTCCGCAGGAAAGACGGCTAGGTAAGGGATAAATTGATTAAGTGTGTTAATCGAAAGAACCTGGATTCCTGCCTCCGCATGAAAGACGGCTAGGTAAGTGATAAATTGATTAAGTATATTAAGCGGAAGAGCTTGGATTCCTGCCTCCGCAGGAAAGACGACTAGAAGAAGAAGAAGAAGAAGAAGAAGAAGAAGATCGCATTCTATTATTATTCCAATTAACACTGTAATAGCGTAAGTTGAAGTTTAAGTTTAAGCCAAACCCACTCCAACCGTCATACCTGCGAAGGCAGGTATCCAGTCCATTCCAGCATAAGTTATTCCATTCAATCTATTTCTTTTCCTCAAAGTCAGCATCCTTTGCTTCGTCCTTTTTATCTGACTCATTTGGTTGTTCACTTGGCTTTTCTGAAGCTTTATTTTCATCAGTTGACTCCTTTTGTTGTTCATCCTTCGCTGAAGCTTCCTCCTTCGCTCCCTGAGCTTCGGCGGACTGGTCGGATGACGCGTCAGTCTTTGCGTCAGCCCCTGGCGCACCCTGCTGAGCTTGTTGATCCTTGTACATTGCCTCACCGGCCTTCATAGCAATCTGGTTTATTTCTTCTAATTTAGCCTTAATTGCTTCGATGTCGGCGCTGTCTTTGATATCTTTTAACTCTTGAATCTTGGTATTTAGATCTTTTTTGATATCTTCAGCGATCTTGTCACCTGACTCTTTCATCATTTTTTCATTGGTATAGATAACAGTGTCAGCTTGATTTTTGATATCAATTGCTTCTTTCTTTTTCTTGTCATCTTCAGCATGAACTTCTGCGTCTTTTTTCATCTTTTCGATCTCTTCATCACTCAATCCAGATGAAGCTGTAATTGTGATCTTCTGTTCTTTCTTGGTTGCCTTATCAGCAGCTTTTACATTCAGAATACCGTTAGCATCAATATCAAAACTAACCTCAACCTGAGGCACACCTCGAGGCGCTGATGGAATTCCATCTAGAATGAATCGGCCCAAAGTCTTATTACCCTCAGCCATCTCACGTTCACCTTGAAGTACGTGAATCTCTACTGTTGACTGATTATCAGCAGCTGTTGAGAATACCTGAGTTTTTTGTGATGGGATAGTAGTGTTTCTTTCAATAAGTTTTGTCATGACACCACCAAGAGTCTCAATCCCAAGTGATAATGGAGTGACATCAAGTAAAAGAACATCTTTTACGTCTCCCTGCAACACACCAGCCTGAACAGCAGCTCCCATTGCAACTACTTCATCAGGATTCACACCAACGTGAGGTTTTTTCCCAAAGAACTCCTCTACTTTTTGCAACACAAGTGGCATTCTTGTCATTCCACCTACCATCACAACCTCTTCAATATCACCAACTTTGTAACCAGCATCATCAAGTGCTTTCTGGCAAGGTTCCAAAGTCTTGGCAACTAAATTACCAACTAACTCTTCTAATTTTGCTCTTGTCACCTTTTTAACAAGATGAACTGGATTGCCGTCTGGATCTTGAGCAATGAATGGTTGATTAACTTCTGTCTCCATAGCCGTTGAAAGCTCAATTTTAGCCTTCTCAGCTGATTCCTTCACTCGTTGCAACGCCATTTGGTCTGCAGCAAGATCAACTCCAGTTTCACTTCGGAACTCTTGAATCAACCAATCAATAATCTCTTTATCAAAATCATCACCACCAAGATGAGTATCACCTGTAGTAGACTTCACCTCAACAGTGTCATCAGACACGTCAAGGATTGAAATATCAAAAGTACCACCACCAAGATCGTATACAGCGATTTGCTGACCTTTTTTCTTATCAAAACCATAAGCAAGCGCTGCTGCTGTTGGCTCATTAATAATTCTTCTAACTTTGAATCCAGCAATCTCACCAGCAGTCTTTGTTGCCTGTCTCTGTGCATCGTCAAAGTAGGCTGGTACAGTAATAACTGCTTCATCAATCTTCTCGCCAAGCTTTTCTTCTGCGTCAGCTTTTAATTTCTGAAGTATCATTGAACTGATCTCTTGTGGAGTTGATTCGCTACCGTTCATCTTTACTTTGATTTTCTCTCCCCCATCACTTATCTCATATGGAAGCGTTTCTTTGTCTTTTTGAACTTCAGCGTCACTAAACTTCCGACCGATCAATCTTTTCACTGAAAAAATTGTATTT
>Ga0233431_1005457_pt1 | contig 12341 bp, 7 predicted proteins | sample SI_118_April2016_FD_179867 | JGI IMG/M metagenome (GOLD analysis project Ga0233431, IMG submission 179867) | Seawater microbial communities from Saanich Inlet, British Columbia, Canada - SI_118_April2016_200_MG | ecosystem: Environmental > Aquatic > Marine > Inlet | place: Canada: British...
GTGGTTCAACAGGACTATCAATGGCACTAGTTGTAGCAATAACAATAAATATAATCTCTTATTGGCACTCTGACAAAATTGTTCTAAAGATGTATAATGCAAAACCTGCAGAATATTCTCAATATACAGAATTACATGATATGGTCATGGACATATCAACTAGAGCTTCAATAAAAAAACCCAAAATTTACATAATTGATTCTAATCATCCTAATGCATTTGCCACTGGAAGAAGTGAAAAAAAAGCAATAATAGCTGTAACAACTGGGCTACTTTCCATACTAAATGAACAAGAGCTAAAGGGAGTAATAGCACACGAAATAGGGCATATAAAAAATAAGGATTTACTAATCTCTACTGTATCAGTCATTTTAGCAAGTGGAATAGCATACTTAGCAATATTAGCTAGGTGGACAATGATTTTTGGTTCAAGAGACGATAATAGTATGAGTTTAGCAGAAACCCTGGTTCTTTCAATAGTTGCCCCAATCTCTGCTACAATATTAAGGCTTGCAATATCAAGATCTAGGGAGTTCATTGCAGATGAAACAGGCGCTAAGTTAATCAAAGATCCTGAAGCATTGGCCAATGCCTTAATTAAATTAGAAACATCTCCTAAGCTTAAAGCAGGGAATAAAGCAGCAGCAAATTTATTTATAATAAATCCCTTTTCAAGGGGAAGTTTTATGAAATTATTATCGACCCATCCTCCTACTACAGATAGAGTAAAAAAATTAAGAAAATTAGCTTTTGCAATTTAGTGTAACCAATCAAATTCTTCTTCACTTAAATCTAAATAATCTTTTTCTTGTTTCAAGAATAATTGGGCATGAGGGAATATTTCCTTCATGCTTTTTTTATAAGAAGTATGGCAATTATTTGCAATTTTTTCACAAATAGATTTTTTCTTACCATATTTCATTTTAGCTATCCACATTTTCAAGATTCTTTTAGATTGTTCATAATTAACAAAACCTTTTTTACTTTCTCTCTTAGCGATTGCCACTCCAACACTCATAAAATATTTTTGATAAACTAAAAACCTCCAGTGCTGCCTCCTAATTATTCTTCCTTTGAAAACATCTGCTTTAGAAAAACTATCAAATGCATCTTTTAATTCAACTCCACTATATTCCTTTGGGAGATTTTCTTCAATCCAAATTTTTATTTCATCAAAATTTAAATTAGTTTTATCAAAGGTTTGTAATATTAATTCAGTATCTTTTGATTTGAAAATAACCCTCAATAGGTTATGTATTTCCTCTTCTTTTCCTCTCTCTCCAATTTCTTCCAAATGTTCTTTTAATATTTCTTTTCTTCCAAAGGCAATTAATTGAAAATCATTTATTGCAGACCTTATGTCTCCTCCTGCACGATTTGCAATTCCTTTCAAAATATCTTCAGAAACAGATATATTTTCTTTTTCTGCAATTCGTTTAAGAACCTTAGAGATCTCCAAATAACTCAAGGCAGCAAATTCTAATGTTTTTGATTTTTTACGTAATCCAGATAATTTTTTCTGCCAAGGATCATTGGCAGTCATAATAATTGGAAAAGAAGATTTAGCAATCAAACTAGCTAAAGCAGAGGCACCTCCTCTGTCTTTCATTCCACTTAAGCCATCTATTTCATCAATTAAAATTATCTTACTATTTCCAAATAGACTCTCCTGGCAAATAGCATTTCCAATAATTTCCAAAATATAATCTTTTTTTCTAATATCAGAAGCATTCAATTCTACAATTTCTAAATTTTGTTCTTTTGCTAAGGCATAGACAGCTTCAGTTTTTCCACTTCCAGTGGGACCATAAATCAATAAAGCTTTTTTCTTCTGATTTTTGTAGTTGCCTACAAAATCTTGTAATTGCATTATTGATCTAATATCTCCGACTAATTCTTTTGTAGTTTGAGGGGCATATTGGTTTGTCCAAATCATTTTAAAGAAATAAAACTAGCTATTAACGCCTCAAGTTGTATAAATTCATCGCTCCCTTCAATCATTCTAAATTCTATTTCGCCACATTTTTCAATCATTTGTGCTTTTGTTTTTTCTTCCAAATTTAAATGAAGAGACTCGCTTTGAATTTGTTTTATAATATCAATACCAGATAAACCATATTTTAACATAGTATCCAATAATAATTTTCTAGCCTGAATAAATTGCCCATCTAAACTAAGTTCAAGAACTTTAATAATTTCTTTAGGTCTAGCAGCAGATACAATTTCATAAATCAAATCCTCATTTATATCTTTACTAATAACCGAGCAACTTTGTAACACATTTTCAACTTTTCTAGCGTCCCCATTGCTTAAACTATACAAAATTTGAATTGCCTCCTCTGTGATTTTTAAACCTTCTTTTTCAGAGATCCCATTAACAAGTTCAGTTATATCTTCTTGAGACAAAGGTTGAAATCTAAACATAGTGCACCTAGATTGGATGGGGTCTATTATTTTGCTTGAATAATTACAAGATAGAATAAACCTGCATGTTGCAGAGTATTTCTCCATTGTTCTTCTCAATGCTTGTTGTGCTTCGGTAGTCAACGAATCACATTCATCTAAATAAATTACTTTGAAAGGGACATCCCTTATTGATTTAGTTCTAGCAAAATCTTTTACTTTATGTCTAATTACATCAATTCCTCTTTCATCTGAAGCATTTAGTTCTAAAAAATTATGATGCCAATCTTCTCCAAATAATTCTCTTGCAACAATCAAGGATAAAGTAGTTTTTCCAACTCCCGCAGGGCCAGCAAACATTAGATGAGGCAAATTTTGTGAGTCTACAAAGGCTTTTACTCTAGCCACTATTTTTTTTTGCCCCTTTATTTCTGAAAATGTTTTTGGTCTATATTTTTCTATCCACATACTCAAAGTAATCTCAGATTATTTATAAGTATTCTGCAGATACATGACAATCTTGAGAACAATGGTTTAAGTTAAATATTTAAATAACTCTTAGTTAATCAGAACTATGGAAAAGATAGTTGGTTTTATAGTAATATTCTTATTTATAATTAGTTCTTCTGGTTGTGAAAAAATTGAAGAGGAGCCAGTTCTTGCACCATCTCCTGAAGGGGAATGTGGTGAAGTAATACCTGGAATAATAAATGTCAAATTCAAAGAAGGATATGATTTATCGACTCCTAAAATGATTTCAAAAACAATGAAGTCAATTGGGGATGAAGATTCAATTGAAGTTCCTAAAAAAATTCAAAAAGCATTTTTCCCTGCTAAAAAAGGAACTAAAAATGAACAAGCACAGAAAAAGATTGGACTAGATAGATGGATAAAATTAATAATTTCACAAAATACAGATTTAGAACAAGAATTAATAAAATGGAGATCAAGGCCAGAGGTAGAACAAGCCTCCCTGGACTATTATCCTTGTTTACTTTTGACTCCCAATGACAATCCTGGAAGATATAAGGTGCAGTGGTACCATAATAATACTGGAGATAATTTAAATAGTGTGAATGGGACAGTTGATGGAGATATCGATACCCCCGAGGCGTGGGAAGTTCAAACAGGAAATATTACAATTGCAGTACCGGACACCTCTATTTTTTGGCATCATGAAGATTTAATTAAAAATATATGGCAAAATCTTGGTGAAGATGCAGATGGAGATGGAAAAGTAATTCAGCCAAACGGAACAGATTACATCTATTATACTCTTCTAAATGGTTCTCCAGCCAATAGATCTTATACAAAATATATTTTTGATCCAGATGATATAAATGGTGTCGACGACGACGACTGGGATAATGATCCGACCACATATATAGATGATTTTATAGGATGGGATTTTTTGGATAATGACAATGAGCCCAATTACGAACTTTCTGACTCTTTAACCTATCAATGGCACGGCACGCAAACTGCAGGATCTGCAGCAGCTAAAGGAAATAATTCAGTAGGAGGGGCAGGTGTTTGTTGGGATTGTAAAATTATGGCAATGAGAAGAGGAGTAAGCAATTCCTATGCAATACAATATGCGATTGAAAACGGGGCAAAAGTCATTTCGATGAGCTGGATTAGCTATTATAGTGGATTATTGGGTGATGCACTAGATTATGCTCATGAATTAGATGTAGTTCTTCTCGCAGGAGCAGGAAATTATGCCTCAGATACAGGGGGCCTGTATAATTCGTTATGTTTCAATGAGAATATTATTTGTGTAGCAGGTTCAACAATATTTGATACTTCCTGGTATTCTTCTAGTTACATCCTTGAAAAAGGAAAATATAGCGATTTTGGCAGCCCATCCTCCCTAATTTTTAGTACAGTATCGTATAATCATCCATTAAATATTTATGTTTCAGCAAGTGGTACTTCACTGGGAACTCCAATTGCTGCAGGAGTAGTGGCATTGATGTTATCTGAAAATCCAAATTTATCTGCAGATGAAGTAAAATCTATTCTTCTATCTTCCACAGATCCATTTTTATCCGTAGCTTCAAATAGGTATGCAGGAGTAGGGAGATTAAATGCAGACAAAGCCTTAAATTTAACGTTAAGTGCAAAGGAATATGGGAGTTTTCCAGTTTCAATAATAAATGAATATGATTCCCATTATGTGATAAATAATTTTAATATAATTGGCACTGCCAATAGTCCAAATTTCAGTAAATATGAAGTCTTATATTCCCCTGGGCACTATACAGAAAATTGGACTTCATTAGGGGAGTTTTCAACTCCAGTGGAGAATTCTTTATTATATTCCTTATCTTTATTTGATTTTCAATTAGGAGAGTGGCAATTTAAAGTAATTGTTACGGATACAAATAATCAAAGTGCATATGATATTACTCAATTATATTTTGAGACAATGCCTTCTTCATTAAACCAATCTTTAGAATTAAAAGAAGGATGGAATCTTTTTTCCCCCCATATCGGCCTCCCGGGGATTACTTCCGAAAGTTTAGATTCTTTTTTGGTTGCAGGATATGAATATGGAGAATGGAAAATAGATTTATCTTCTTTTGAAGGAGATAGTTTTTCATTACACCCTTGGAAAGGATATTGTATTTATTCAAAAGAAAATAAAACTCTTTTACTGAATGGATCTGCCCCTAGTACTAATAGCCCCTCCCTTAATCTAGAGGGTTGGAGCCTAGTATCATTTAATGAGACTGGCACTTTTGCAAATATTTTTGATCCAATGCCCCAAATTAGGATATTTAATCTCTCTATTCAAAATAATTCATTTTACTACCAAAATTTGGAAGAGGATGAGATTTTAACAAAAGGAGAGTTATATTGGATAACTCTTAATCCAGAACTCAGTCCTCCACGTGCCTAAATTTAAATTCATACTAAACCAAAATACTTAAATATTTTAATAATTTTAATAATTCAACTAATTATCTCTCTTTCAAGTGTTGCAAGGACAAAATATATAAACAAAAATAGGATAGAAAAGAACAATGTATAATCCAAATAAAGTAGAAAAAGAAATATTGGAATATTGGAAGAAAAAGGACATTTACAAAAAGGTTAGAGCAAGTACAAAAGGAAACAAACCTTTCTATTTTTTGCAGGGCCCTCCTTATACTTCCGGTAAATTACATGCTGGCCATGCATGGAATAATTCTATGAAAGACTTTGTACTTAGATACAAACAAATGCAAGGATTTGATGTCTGGGATAGAGCAGGATATGATATGCATGGAATTCCTACTGCTTCAAAAGTTCAAAAAGAACTAAAACTAAAAACAAAAGAAGATATTGAAAAATATGGTTTAGATAAGTTTGCAAAGGCATGTATGGACTTTTCAACAAAACATGCAAAAGTTATGAATGAAGATTTATTTAGAATTGGAATATGGATGGATTATGAAAATGCATATATGCCAATTGATGAAGAATGGATAGAAAGTGTATGGTGGTTAATTAAAAGGGCAGATGAAAAAAAGAGATTATATGAGGGCAAAAAGACTATGACTTGGTGTCCGACTTGCGAAACTGCCCTGGCTAAACATGAATGTGAATATAAAAAAGTAAAAGACAAATCCATATATGTTAAATTTAAAATTAAAGAAAAGGAGAATGAATATTTATTAATTTGGACAACAACTCCTTGGACAATTCCTTTCAATCTTGCTGTAATGGTTAATCCAAGTGTAGATTATATCAGAGCAAGAGTAGAAGGAGAAATATGGGTGATTGCAAAAGATCTAGCAGATTCATTAATTAAAGAAAAACTAGAAAAAGATTATACCATAATAGAAGAATTTAAAGGAAAGGAGCTGGAACATATGGAATATGACCCTCCTTTTGAAGATGAGATAAAAGATTATAAAGAATTAAAAGAAAAACACAACAAAGTCCATACAATTCTTCTTTCAAAAGAGTACGTAACAACAGAGACAGGAACAGGATTGGTACATTGTGCACCAGGTTGCGGCCCAGAAGACTATGAGGTAGGGCATAGAAATAATATTCCTCCTTATAATGAAGTTCAACATAATGGAATATTCAAAAAAGGGATGGGTATTTTTTCTGGATTAAAAGCAAAGGAAGATGATAATAAATTTGTAGAGGAATTAGATAAAAAAAGTGCATTGATTACTACTGAAATTGTTGAACATGATTATGCACACTGCGAAAGAAGTAATGATCCAGTAATATTCAGGACAACTAACCAATGGTTTTTCAAAGTGGAAGATTTGAAAGATAAAATGTTATCCTATAATAAAAAAATTCATTGGGTTCCAGAAACTGTAAAGAATTCTTTTGATTCATGGTTGGAAAACTTAAGGGATAATTCAATTACTAAACAGAGATTTTGGGGGACCCCTGTCCCGATTTGGACTTGCGAGAGATGCAAAGGGTATAAAGTAGTAGAGACAAAAAAAGAATTAGAAGGGTTGTCTGGGAACAAATTAGAAAACCTCCATCGACCATGGATTGATAAAATAGAATTTTCTTGTAAATGTGGAGGAAAGATGAAAAGGATTCCAGACATATTGGATGTTTGGATTGATGCAGGAGTAGCATCCTGGGCCTGTTTACATTTCCCACAGAGAAAAGATTTATTTGAAAAATTATTTCCTGCAGATTTTATTTTAGAAGCTAGGGAACAGGTAAGGGGATGGTTTAATTTATTGATGATTTCATCTATAATTGGACTAGATAAAATCCCTTTCAAAAATGTATATTCCCATGGGATGTTAACTGATGTAGACGGGGTAAAAATGTCAAAGTCATTGGGAAATGTCATATCTCCTTATGAAATAATTGAAAAATATGGGGCAGACACTTTAAGATTATATTTCTCTCAAACAAATGCAGGAGAAGATATCTCATTTTCTTGGAAAGAATTAGAAGTTAAAAAAAGAAATTTAATGATTTTATGGAACACATCTAACTATTTAATTGATTATTGCAAATCTCAAAATATCGATCCTACCCTTCTTTCAGAGGATTTAGGATTAGAAGAAAAGTATATTCTATCTAGATTAAATAATACAATAAAAAAAGTAACAGAATTATATGAATTTTATGATCTAGATAAAATTCCAGCAGAATTAGAAAAATTATTTCTAGATTTAAGTAGAAAATATATGCAATATACTAGAGAAAAAATCCATGAAGATCCTAAATTAGTATTGTCTACAATTTACAAAGTTTTATTTGAAACAACAAAGATGTTATCTACTGTATCTCCTTTCATGACTGAAAAAATATTCTTAGAACTAAAAGAACAATTTAATTTGAAGGAAGAGTCCATTTCCTTGTTAAAATGGCCAAAGGCAGATAATAAATTTATTGATCAAAAATTGGAAGAGGAAGTAAATTTTGCAGATCAAATAATACAATCAGGATTGGCAGCTAGAGAAAAAATTAAAACAGGAGTGAGGTGGCCTTTACAGAATTTAACAGTTATTTCAAATACAGAAGAAGCAGAAAGTGCAGTAAAAAATCTAAAAGAATTGATAAAATCAAAATTAAATGTAAAAGGAGTATCATATGAAAAATCATTTTCAGGAGCGAAATTAGAGATTTCCCCTAACTTCTCAAAAATAGGAAAAGATTTCCAAAAAGATTCTGTGATAATTAGAAAGAAGTTGAACAATGAATTATTAAAAGAATTAAATGTAAAAGGAAAAATAAAAATTGATAAATTTAAACTAGATAAAACTCATATAATTGTGAGAGAATCGATTCCTGAAAATTTAATATCTTCAGAATTTAATAAGGGGAAGGTTATTCTAGAAACAGAAACAACTCAAGAGTTAGAAACAGAGGGGTTTGCTAGGGAATTAATGAGAAGAGTGCAAGATCTAAGAAAAGAGAATAATCTTAAAAAACAAGATAAGATTAATCTAGCAATTATTTCAAAATTAGATTTAAAAAAATGGGGAAAGAGTATAAAAAATAAAGTAGGGGCAACAGAATTATTTTTTGAAGAAAAATCATATCCAATTAAAGAGGAATTAACGGTAAAAGATAAAAAATTCACAATATATATTGAGATTAATTCCTAAAAAGTAATAACCATCCATTTATAAACCTTTAAATACCCCTCATTTATACTATTATATAAACCATTTTCGGGGGGAAATTACAAATGGCAAAAAAAACTATCAAAATTGTTAATATTGTTTGTTCAACTTCTTTGGAACATGATGTTCATTTAATTAAATTAGCAGAGACATTATCAAATACTGAATATAATCCAGAACAATTTCCAGGATTAGTTATGAGAATAAAAGAACCAAAAACTACTGCTCTAATTTTTAGTTCAGGCAAAGTAGTGAGTACTGGTGCAAGGTCCATGGCTAAAGTTAGAGAATCTATTAATGAAATAATAAAAAATGTAGCTAAAATTGGAGTAATTATAACAATTAAACCAAAGATTACAGTTCAGAATATGGTAGCCTCTGGAGATATTGGTTTAGATTTAAATCTTAATGAGTTAGCAATGAAATTGGAAAACTCAGAATATGAGCCAGAACAATTTCCAGGATTAGTATACAAATTACCAGGGACAAGGGCAACGTTCTTGCTTTTTAGTAATGGAAAGATAGTATGTACTGGAACTAAATCTGAATCTGACTTGAAGTCTGCAGTAGAAACATTGTCTTCTAACTTGAAAAAGTTAAAATAATACCTCTTCTTTCTTTTTTTAATGGGAGGGTAAAAATTGTCAAAAGATGCAATAGATCAGATAGAGAAATTTAAAGAATTTTTAGAAACCAATTGTATAAATGAGATTAATGATGCTGTAAAGAAAGGCAAAAAGTCTCTAATAATAGATTTCATGGATTTAGCTAGATATGATGTAGAGCTATCTGAACAATTTTTAAACGAACCTTATGAGGCATTACAGAATGCAGAATTATCTATTGATCAATTAGAACTACCAGATACAAAAACTTTCAATATAAGATTTACAAATCTCCCTTCAACACAGAAAAGGCACATAAGGGAAGTAAGGAGTATTGATTTATTTAGTATGATCGAAATAGAAGGAATTGTTAGGCAAGCTTCAGATGTTAGGCCTCAAGCAATTTCTGCAAAATTTGAATGCCCTACTTGTGGAAATTTACTTTCAATTCTTCAAATAGAACAAGCGTTTAAAGAACCATCAAGATGTAGTTGTGGTAGAAAAGGACATTTTAAACTTTTAAAGAAAGATATGGTGGATGCTCAAAGAATAGTGCTGGAGGAGGCACCAGATGCATTAGATGGAGGATCACAGCCAAAAAGATTACAAGTTTTTCTACAAGAGGATCTAGTAGAGCCGCGCATGGAACAAAAAACAACCCCAGGTACAAGAGTAAGGGTTATGGGCATTCTAAAAGAGGTCCCAATTTTATTAAAATCTGGAGCACCTTCAAGAATGTTTGATTTAGCATTAGAAGCAATAAATATAGAACCTGTACAAGAAACTTTTGAAGATATTGATATTAGTGATGAAGAACTTAAGGAAATAAAAGAATTATCAAAACATAAAGAAGTATTAAAAAAATTAACTGATTCAATTGCACCATCTATTTTTGGATATAAAGAAATTAAGATGTCCCTACTTTTACAATTATTTGGAGGCACAAGAAAAATAATGTCAGATGGAATGATAAGAAGAGGAGATATTCACGTATTATTGGTTGGAGACCCAGGGGCAGGAAAATCACAATTATTACAATTTATAGGAAAATCCGCTCCAAAGGCAAGATTTGTCTCTGGTAAAGGGGCTTCAGGAGCAGGACTAACCGCAGCAGTGGTTAAAGATGAATTTTTGAAAGGATGGTCATTAGAGGCAGGAGCAATGGTTTTAGCAAATAAAGGTGTTTGCGCCATTGATGAGCTTGATAAAATGTCTCATGAAGATAGGTCTGCATTACATGAGGCACTAGAACAACAAACAATTACAATATCTAAGGCAAATATTCAGGCAACATTAAGATGTGAAACAACTGTTCTTGCAGCGGCAAATCCTAAGTTATCTAGATTTGATCCCTATACTCCGATTCCAGCTCAAATTGATTTACCTCCTTCATTAATTAATAGATTTGATTTAATATTCCCCATAAGAGACATGCCAGATAAAGATAAAGATGAAAAAATTGCAGGCCATATTTTGAAATTCTTTAGAGGAGAAACAAAAGAAATAGATGAAAAAGTAATAAAAGTAGATTTTATGAAAAAATATATTGCTTATGCAAAAAAGAATATTACTCCTGCTATAACTGATGCAGCTGCAGATGAGATAAAAGATTTTTATGTAGGGTTGAGGAATTCTGTACAAGGAGGGGAAGGGGAGCAGAAAGCAATCCCAATCTCAGCAAGGCAATTAGAGGCAATAGTAAGATTGGCAGAAGCTTCTGCAAAATTAAGGCTTTCAAACCAAGTAACTAGGGGAGATGCTCAACTGGCTATAAGATTGACTAAATATTGTTTAACTCAAATTGGTTTAGATGAAGAAACTGGACAAATAGATATTGATAGATTTTCGACTGCGATGCCAGCGTCTAAAAGAAATAAAATAGTTATAATTAAAGAAATCATTAATAGGTTAGGTGCAGAAAAAGGAAAAAGCATAGAGATGGCAGAAATTATAGCAGAAGCAGCAGAAAAAGGAGTCAAAGAGGACCAAATTGATGAAATAATAGAAAAGTTAAAAAGGAGTGGAGATATCTTCGAACCGAAGCGAGGTTATATTCAAAAAATATAGACAATGGCAGACTCACAAATAAGACAAACAGCATACAAAATATGGATTGCAGATTTAGCTAATAATGAATATATTAATCCAGAGGGAGAGTGGGTGCCAAGTTATGTCCAAGTAAAAGATCTAAAGGTGTCAAGAGTTAATATTATTGCAAATGTTATTATGAAGTATCAAAACGACGATTCTAGTTATATTACTTTAACATTGGATGATGGTTCTGAAAATATTCCATTAAAAGCATGGAACGAGGATACTAAACTCTTCGAAGATATAGAAATTGGGAATATGATTTTGACTATTGCAAGAGTTAGAGAATATAATGGCAAAGTATATCTTGTTCCAGAAATTGTAAGAAAATTAAATAAACCAGAATGGATGATTCTCAGAAAAAAAGAATTAATAAAGGAATTTGGAGAAAGATCTGAAGTAAAACCTCCACAAGAGGGCACTCCAATTTCAGAGGTAGTCAAAGAGTCACAATCTCAACCAATAATAGAAGAAGAACAAATAATAGAGGAAACTATTAAAGAGGCGCCTGCAGCCGGAGAAAGACAGAAAATATTGGATATTATTAAGAATCAAGATTCTGGAGATGGAGTAGAGATTGTCCAGATTGCATCTAAAACTGGAATTGATGAGCAGGAAACAAATAATTTAATCCAAGACCTATTGAAAGAGGGAGAAATTTTTGAAATAAAACCTGGAAAGATAAAATTAATAGAATAATTCTAAGAAAACCTTTATAAATAAACTATATTCTTCAATCAACTATGGATTACGAAAAATTATTAGCTAGGGCAAAGAAAACTTTACCCGAAGTAGCAGATACTAAAGAACGATTTGAAATTCCGAAAGTAAAAGGTCTTGTTGAAGGAAATAAAACGATTATTACAAACTTTCAACAAATAGTTTCCATCCTAAGGAGGGAGGAGAAACACTTGTTAAAATATTTATTAAGGGAATTGGCTACACCTGGAGTAATTGATGGCCAAAGATTAATAATTGGAAGAAAAATAAATTCTGCAATAATTAATGAAAAAATAGAAAAATATGCTAAAGAATTTGTAATTTGTAAAGAATGTGGAAAACCAGATACTCAAATAATTAAAGAAGGACAGGTATCGGTATTGAAGTGTACAGCATGCGGTGCAAAGCATCC
>Ga0233431_1005464_pt1 | contig 12319 bp, 10 predicted proteins | sample SI_118_April2016_FD_179867 | JGI IMG/M metagenome (GOLD analysis project Ga0233431, IMG submission 179867) | Seawater microbial communities from Saanich Inlet, British Columbia, Canada - SI_118_April2016_200_MG | ecosystem: Environmental > Aquatic > Marine > Inlet | place: Canada: British...
GAGCTGTTCAATGTCCAGGGCATCTCCAATGCCGCACCCGGTGCATATATAAACTGCTGTCTTCTTGTCCATCGAGTTACCTCCTCGCGATTGATTGGATAGCCTTCAAAGCGGATGACGTGGCGTCCTGCACGGATGAAGCGACATCCGTGGGTCTCCTGACACAACCGGCGCCGTATATGCCGGCTTTTTCCGGATCATTGACCACAAAACCATATTCGTCCGCCGCCACTTCGGGTGCGCCGTCTATGTCGATTTTGTTGGGAACCATGCCGGTTGCCAGAACCGCCATGTCAAAGGTCATGCGAAGCTGCTCACCTGTCCGTGTATTTTCACCTTCCAGCAACAGGCTGCCCGTCGCCTCATCCTCTGAGATGTTTGCAATTTTGCTTTTGATGAATTCTATTTTTTCATCTTCCTGAACCTTGGTGTAAAAGTCTTCCAGCCGATCCAGCGCTCGGATATCAATGAAAAAGATACTGATGTCACAGTCCGGGTGAGCCTCCCTCACATAGGTGGCCTGCTTCATGGAAGCCAGGCAACAGATGCCGGAGCAGTAGGAAAGGTAATTTTCGTCTCTGGATCCCGCACACTGAACAAAGGCGATATTTTTGACTTCTTTGCCGTCCGAGGGCCTCAAAATTTTCCCCCCGGTGGGTCCGTTAGGTGAAGCCATGCGCTCCATCATCACGTTGGTGATCACATTTTTGTATTCGCCGAACCCGTAATAATCGATTTTCTTCGCCTCGTAGGGATCCCAGCCAGCGGCCCATACAATAGCGCCCACATTCAGATCGAAGGTGGCCTCCGCCATATCCAGCTCAACAGCCCCATACTCACAGGCTTCCTGGCACTTCTTGCCGTCTTCGGTTTCCACAATGGAAGGATCAATCACATACCGCATGGGGAATGCAAATTCATGGGGAAGATACGCGCCCTTGATCTTGTCCATGCCGAAATTGAAGGTGTTGTCGATCTCCGCCTCACAGACGTCACTGCATTTACCGCAGCAGGTGCATTTATCGTTCACATACCGGGGTGACAATTTGATGGTCACGTCGTAATTGCCTTCGGATCCCGCGATATTCGCCACTTCGGCCATGGTGAAAAAACGAATTTTCGGATTCAGTCTCATGCGCCGGAAATTAATTTCAAGACCACAATTGGGCGGGCACAACTTGGGAAAATACTGATACAGCTGGGTCACTCGCCCACCCAGGTAGGGATTCTTTTCAACCAGCACCACGTCATAACCGGCCTCGGCCGCTTCCAGGGCGGACGTAATCCCGCTCATGCCTCCGCCAACCACCAGTATACTCTGGTTCGTCGTTTGTACCTCTGCCATTGTCTCCTCCAGCGTTGATTTTAAGGTGTTAGGTGTTACACGTATCTCGTCACTACCCATTTTCATTGACCATTCAAAAACGAGCATTGACCAGATACGGCGCTGCCATTAACAAAATGCTCCAGGCATCATAAAGACACCTGGAGCAATAGTCAACAAAGGTTAATGATTATACACCGGGGATATTCCACACGTCTTTCTTGGACATTTCCCACTCACCGCTTGCAGGATCAAATCTGCAATTGGCGAAGCAGTGCCAGTTTTCTTCGTCCATGACAGGCTTATCAGCGCGGAAGTAGTATCCGGGCCAACGGGTCTCTTCACGGAACAGCATGGTGCGCACATGGGCTTCAGCCTGCGCCATGCGGTGCATATTCTCCCAGCACCTTTCCAGTTCGTAGATACCCTCGGCAGCCAGTTTCTCTGCATCTTCCTGCAGATAAACGAACAGCTCCATGGCTCTTTCAAGATTCGATACACTGGTCTTGAAGGCCGCGGTCACGCCGCCGGCGTACTCATCCATGATCTTCTGCATACGATCCATGAAGGGGCGCCACAGAATGTAGTTGGGGTTAACGGAGGGTTCAGTGGTAAAATTGCAGAATTCCTGGAAGGTATCCAGGGGCGCCAGGATCTTTGCGCGCAGCGCTTCGACCACGGCCGCATCCACATTGGGCTCCACGCCCTTTTCCACGATGTATTTGATGGCGGCTTTACCGGTAAAACGACCTTCCGCGTGGGAACCGGAGGAGAACTTATGGCTGGAGGCGCCGGAGGCGTCGCCGGCCGCAAACAGACCGTCCACCGTTGTCATGTTGGCATAACCCCATTTGTAGGGGGTATCCAGATCTTCAGGACCGCTCACCCATGCACCGGAAGCGCCGGAGTGGGAACCGATGAAGTACGGCTCACAAGCGGCGATTTCGGAGTGTTTCTCTTCGGGTTTGACGTTCAGGGCCGCCCAGAGATGGGCCTGGGAAATGGTCATATCCAGGAAATCTTCCCATGCTTCGGACTCAAGTTCCTTCATTTTCTTCTTGTAGCCCTTCGGGTCGTCCTTGTAAGTGTCAGCGATCTTGTTGATGGCCTCATCGGTCTCCATGTACAGAGGTCCAAGACCGGCATCCACATCCAGCATACCCAGGTAATTCCTGAGGTTGGCCGGAATCGGTTTGGCCAGGCCATAAGGCGCCCAGTTCTGCAACTCGTCTTTCCTCACCGACATGTACTCGCCGCCCACAGCGCTGATGGCACGGGATTTAAACAGCAGGAACCATGCCCCCACGGGACCGTACGCATCCTTGAATCGGACAGGAACGAAACGCACTTCCTGACAGGTCATCTCGGCACCGGCCTTGATGGTGAAATAAGCACTGGAACCGGTGTTAAACGGCGGATACCAGGAACGTCCAAAACCTTCACCCACGGAACGGGGACGGAACACATGCACCGCACCACCCATGGTGGCGACCGTACATTTGGCCTTGAACACATAGAATTTCTCTTCACGGGTGCTGAAACCAACAGCGCCCACACACTTGTTGCCGTCCAGAAGCGGCTCGACGATGAAAATACGCTCGAAAATCTCGCCGCCCGCATCGTTAATGGCGTTTTTAGCGGCTTCCGCGATGAGGATCTTGTAGGACTCACCGTTGATCATGAGCTGCCAACGGCCTTCATGAACGTACTTGCCGTCTTCATCCAGCCAGATTTTGAGACCCCATTTTTCAAACAGGTGAACCGAGGAGTCCACGTGGCGGGCGATGTTGTAAACCAGATCTTCACGGGAAATGCCCATGAGGTCCTGACGCACGTAACGGACGTAGTCTTCAAGGGTGTTGTCGCCGTCTCTCACGCCCACATACTGGTTGATGGCGGAAAGCCCCATGGCCACAGCGCCGCTTCGATCTAAAGCCGCTTTGTCCACCAGGGTGATCTTAAGATTGTTTTTCTTTGCCCAGTAAGCGGCTTCAGTGGCCACACCACAGGCTGAGAATCCCCCACCAAGAATCAGGAGGTCAGTGTTCACTTCTACTGTTTCAAAATTTGCCATATCTAGTTACCTCCTCTCTTATATTGTAGGAACTGCATCAAGGCCTAAAGATGCAGGCTCGGTTGCGAGGGCTTCACTGTTCAGATCATCAGTGGTTGCATAACCGCCCAATGGATCCGCAGTACCTTCTTCAGTGGTCCGGATGGGGAACTTGAACCTTTTCAGGCTGCCATCGCGAAACTTGACTGTCCACATGATATCTTCGGAGCCGCGAAGCGGTGTACAGCTTGCGCCCAAAGGAATAAAATCGGCGTAACCACGAACATCCATGGCCTGCTGCGGGCAAATCTTGACGCAGCACTGGCATTCCCAACACATGGAAGGATCACGATTATACGCTAACATCTTTTCTTGATCCAGCACCATGAGGTCGTTGGGGCAAATGTACATACAAGCAGTCTTGTCCTGCCCTTTACAACCATCGCATTTCTCTGTAATTACGAAACTTGGCATTAGTATACCTCCTGATTTAACAATTTAAAAACGGTAAACGATGATACAATCAATAAAATGATTGCTCCGGAAAAGTTCCAGGCTTACACCTCCTTTCTCTGTAATAAGGCCCAAAGTAGCCGCCGGTGGGAATAAAAATGGATCATACCCAGCCGGAAATCTTCATCCATTACCTTCAAAATGCACCTGTTTGCCATCTCAAAATGGGCACTGCACTCTCAAACTTCGGCCTCGAATAGACTTTGTGCATTTTTGAACAAGCTCATTTATATCGAATTTTATGGAGGTGTCAAGAAAAAATGATCAAGAAGGTTCAAGATTCTGAAAAAATTTTAGAAAGAACCCGCCAGATCCCTGGGTTGCCCGGTGGATTCCACGACGCTGCTCCAGAGACGGCCATTGGGATCGATTCTTTTTCGCTCTGAAACCGCCATGGGGATCGGCACGTGGGTGTACTCCGAGTCCCAGTACCCCACCACCATATTGGTTCGGCCGGCCATGCCCGCATGCACCGCATTGTGCCCCAGCAACAGACAGAAAACGGAGTCTTTCGGGTTGGCGGGAACACTGCGGATCACATAGCTGGGGTCGATGTACTTCAGGTGCATCTCCACCCCTTCACGTTGGAAATAGGCTTTGATTTCGTCGCGAAGGAACAGGCCGATATCCCCGAACCGAAGGTTCCCGGACGCATCACAGGCACCATCTCTGTTCAACAGATCTTGGCCGGCCCCTTCGGCCACCACGATCACCGAGTGATCGGACAGCTTGATCTTCTCTTTCAGCACCGGTAGAAAACGCTCAAGGGTAAATGGCACTTCCGGCACCAGACAGAAATTGACGTCACTGGTGGCAAGGGTCGCATAGGCGGCAATAAAGCCGGATTCCCTTCCCATCAATTTGACCAGACCCAGGCCGTTTCGCGCCCCCTTCGCTTCCACATGGGCCGCGTAGATACAGGGCCGGGCCGCTGAAACAGCGGTCTCAAATCCGAAAGACTGGTCCACAAAAGAAATATCGTTGTCAATGGTTTTGGGGATACCCACCACGCCGATCTTGAGACTGCGCCGGCCGATCTCCTCGCTGATGGCTTGGGCGCCCCGCAGTGTACCGTCCCCCCCGATGGTAAACAGAAGCCTGATGTTCATGCGCTCGAGGGTGTCTACCATTTCCGAAACATCCTGAGGGCCCCGGGATGAACCGAGAATGGTACCCCCTTTTTCATGAATATCTTCCACAACCTTCGGGTTCAGTTCCAGAGGAACGTGCCGGTGCCGGGGTGAAATGCCCTCATACCCATAACGAAACCCGAAAACCGTACTCACCTGGTAGTGATAATGGAGACTCAGGACAATGGCCCGGATCACGTCGTTCAATCCGGGGCAGATACCGCCGCAGGTCACGATGCCACATTTCAGTTTGGACGGATCAAAGTAGATCTTTTCCCTGGGTCCGGCCATCTCGAAGCTTGGCAGGGATTTTCCGGCGTGGAAGCACGCTTCGGTCTCTTTCAGCGTGGAGTGATACAATACGCGGCCTTCATCATTTACAAATTGCCCCCTGGTCATGGGGGACAGCACAGTGCATTTGCCCAGTCTTTCTATTTCCAGGCTCTGATCTTCTATTGCCATGGTGGGAACCTCGTATTTTCTCGTTCCCATGCTCGGGAACCAGTGGAAAGGCGGACACACAGGTCCGCCCCTACGGGATTGGGAGGGTAGGGGCAGACCTGCGTGTCTGCCCGGTCGGCTGAAGAATAGGAAAACGGGGCTGAGGTGTCAACCCTCTTCGCTTCCAGGAGGCGGCTGGGCAAAAAAACATTGACAATATGAATTCCCAATGGCTATTAAAATCAAAGTTTGATCTTGATATTAAATTTACAATTCCTGAAGGAGTGCTGCATGTCTGAAGAAATAAGGGGGTCCGTAATGGTTGTGGGCGGAGGGATTGCCGGTATGCAATCCGCACTGGATCTGGCAGATTCCGGCTACTTCGTTCACCTGGTGGAAAAAAGTCCTTCCATTGGCGGGACCATGGCGCAGTTGGATAAAACATTTCCCACCAATGATTGCGCCATGTGAATCATATCGCCTAAACTGGTCGAGGTCGGCCGGCATATCAACATCCGGATTCATCCCTGCACCACCATCAAAAGCATTGAAGGGAAACAGGGGGATCTGAAAGTTCAGATCCGGAAAAAACCCCGGTACGTTGACTTCGATAAATGCACCGGTTGTGGCGATTGTACCACACAACTCATTGATGAAACCCATCCGACCACTGAAATTGATGGACAGCTGTGGGCAGACCGCATCGAAATAGACGGGGCCAAGTGCGTCCAATGTGGGGATTGCGCCGACGCATGCACGGAAGAAAACCCCCTGAAGCACGCCCTAACAACCATTTCAAGAAAAAGATTTGAGGCCGTCGAAACTGAAAGCCGGATTGAAGATCCGACGATCCTTCAGGGCCTGTTGAAAATGGGGCGGGAAGATCGAAACGCATTCTGGAAAAACCACTTCAAAAAATGCATCAAATGCTATGGCTGCATCGACATATGTCCGGTTCAGGTGCCCGGGACAGGGAGCTCCCTGAATCTGGATAATTGGGTAGAAAAGGGTCAGGTCCCCCCCCCTTATCCGCTCTTTCATGTGTTAAGGGCCTATCAGGTTTGGGATACCTGCGTGCTGTGCGGCGATTGTGAACAGACCTGTCCGGCTGAGATTCCCCTCAAAATGCTCCAGGATATGGTGCGTCATTTTTTACCTGAAAAAGTTTTTGATCTGGTGCCGGATCTTCGAAATGATGCAAAAAATGCCATTATCGATGTTGTTAAAGGAGGATAAGCGATGCACTTTGATATGGTCCTGACCACCTGCCCATTCTGTGGCACCGGGTGCAATTTCTATCTCCAAGTCCATGAGGGAGAAATTGTCGATGTGGTTCCTTGCAGAAGCCATCCCGTCAGTCAGGGGAAACTCTGTATCCTGGGGTGGAATGCCCATAGTTTTGTTCAAAAACCAGACCGCCTCAAAAAACCCCTGATCAGGAAAAATAGCGAATTTGTTGAGGTAAGTTGGCGCGAAGCCTACCGGAAGATCTCTGAAGGTCTGAGCAGAATCAAAGCGGCAAATGGGCCTGACGCACTCGGCGTCGTGTCAAGCGCCAAATGCACAAACGAAGAAAACTACCTGATCATGAAATTCGCAAGGGGCGTACTGGGAACCAACAACATTGATCATTGCGCACGCCTCTGACACTCCTCCACGGTGGTAGGTCTTGCCGCCGCTTTCGGAGCTGCCACCATGACAAACTCCATTTCCGAAATTGAAAATTCGGACTGCATCCTTGTCATTGGAAGCAACACCACCAGTCAACATCCCATCATCGCCGGCAGAATCATAAAGGCGAAAAACAGGGGTGCGAAACTGATCGTCGTCGATACCCGGAAAATTCCCCTTACGGAATACGCCGATATTTTTGTCAGACCGAAGCCCGCGACCAATGTGGCCCTCTTAAACGGAATAATGCATATCCTTATTCAAGAAGATTTAATTGATCAGGAATTCATTCGGGAGAGAACCGAAGGATTTGAGGCGCTCAAAGAAAAAGTCAAAGAATATCCGCCGCAAAAAGTCAGTGAAATTACGGGTGTCAGCAAAGAAGTCCTGAGAGAGAGCGCCCTGCTTTTCGGTCGAGCGAAAACAGCCATGACCTTCTTTGCCATGGGGGTCACCCAACACTCCAGGGGAACAGACAACGTCAAGGCAATAGCGAACCTTGTCATGGCAACCGGAAATGTGGGTCGACCCTTTACCGGGGTAAACCCCTTGAGGGGGCAAAACAACGTCCAGGGCGCCTGCGACATGGGGGCCCTGCCCAACGTCATGACAGCCTATCAACCAGTCTCAAATCCTGATGTTCGAGCCCTGTTTCAAAAGAAATGGGGTTTGCCCCTTCCGGAAACGGAGGGACTGACACTCGTGAAAATGATAGAGTCCGCCAGGAACGGTACGATGAAAGGGATGGTGGTAATAGGCGAAAATCCCATGATGTCCGATCCCGACACCCACCATGTTCAGGAAGGGCTGGAAGCCCTCGACTTACTGGTTGTGCAGGATATCTTCATGACGGAGACCGCAAGACTTGCCCATGTGGTGCTTCCGGCCTGCTCATTTGCCGAAAAAGAGGGGACTTTTACCAACACGGAGCGACGGGTGCAGCGGGTCAGAAAAGCCATAGCGCCCATTGGAGAATCAAAGCCGGACTGGAAAATTGTTTCAGAACTCGCCCATTTTATGAACGCCCCGGGATTTGATTTTGGTTCACAGAAAGAAATTATGGAAGAAATCGCATCGCTCACGCCCTCTTATGCGGGCATTTCTTATGAGCGTCTTGACAACGGCGAAGGCCTCTTCTGGCCATGCCTGGACAAGAACCATCCCGGAACGCCGTTTCTTTACGAAAAGGGTTTTGCAAGAGGAAGGGGCGTTTTTTCCCTGCTGGACCAAATTCCCCCCAACGAACCTCCGGATCTCGAGTACCCTTATATCCTCAATACGGGAAGGATCCCCTTCCACTTTCACGGGGGCAGCATGACCCGAAGGATTGATGCCCTGAACAAAGAAGCCCCCACGGGCTTTATGGACATCAATCCCGAAGATGCCGCGACTTTGGGCATTGAAGAGGGACAAATGGTTAAGGTTCGTTCCCGAAGGGGAGAAATATCAATCGGGGCAAGAAGGACCAGCGAAGTGTCACCCGGTACGGTATTTATTCCCATGCATTTTTCCGAATGTGCCGTTAATAAACTGACGGACAGCAAGGTTGAAGCCCTGGCCAAGGTACCGGATTTTAAGGTTTGTGCCGTTAATATAGATGTCGGCAATTAAGGAGTGACCATTCCGGTTGAAGGTTTTAGCCGAGGAGACTGCGATGAAAGAGTGGATCAGACAGGAAGCTGAAAATGCCCTTCAAAATGGTTGCGAGGGTGTTCTTGCCTTAACGAATCGATGGGGGCTGGTGGGTCCCTATCTGTTTCGTAACCGCGAGGAACTGAACAAAATCGAGTTTGAACCCATACACAGGCTGGCCAAAACCCTTTCACTGATGCTCAAAAAACGGCCCGATGCCCGTATCGCAGCTATCCTTCGGGGATGCGACGTGAGGGCCATCCGGCTGTTGGCGGAAAAGGGTGAAATTGAGACGGATCAGCTGCACATTATCGGCATCACCTGTTCACAGACCCAGGCTGAAACATGCAACTGCGAAAAACCCATTTACAGTACCCGGCACTGCACCGGTTGCTGGAAGTGCCTGGATGCCTGCAAAGAACAGGCGATCAACCGCATCAATGCCTGCCCCATCGCCATTCCCAACGAATTTGACATGAAACTGTCAAACAGAAAGGCCATTTATATCCCCTATCCTCAGGCCGTTCCCCTCAAAGCCACCCGGGATCTTCAGAATTGTCTCAAGATCACCGGGGCCATGGATTGTAAAGGATGTGAAAATGTTTGCCAGGCCGAGGCCATTGTCCACGAGGATGCTGAAGTAACCGAAGAAATCAGTGTGGGTTCGGTTATTCTGGCGCCCGGTTTTTCCCCCTATGACCCTTCCGATCTGAACTTCTACGGTTTCGGCGAACTCCCCAACGTGGTCACGTCCATGCAGTTTGAAAGGATGCTTTCGGCTTCCGGGCCTTTTGGCGGGCACCTGGTCAGGCTTTCAGACCATCAGGAGCCAAAGCGAATCGCATGGATACAATGCGTGGGATCCCGTGACAATAACAAATGTGATCGTGCCTACTGCTCTTCGGTGTGCTGCATGTATGCCATCAAGGAGGCGATGATCGCCAAAGAGCATGCCGGAAGCGATCTGGACTGCACCATCTTCTATATGGACATGCGGACCTACGGAAAAGATTTTGAGCGGTTCTATGAGGATGCACGGGAAAAGCACAGCATCCGCTTTGTGCGCTCCCGCATCCATACCATCGATAATGTTCCCGATGATGATATCTTAAGTTTTCACTATACCACGGAAGACGGCGACTTCATAACCGAGACATTTGATATGGTGGTCCTTTCCGTCGGTCTTGAAACACCGCCGGAACTGATCGATCTGAGCCGTGATCTGGGCATAGCGTTGACGGAAGGGAATTTCTGTGAAACATCCAGTTTCACCCCGGTGACCACGTCCCGGGACGGAGTATTTGTCAGCGGCGCATTCCAAAACCCCAAGGATATCCCCCAGTCCGTTATTGATGCCAGTGCCGCCGCCTGTGCCGCAGGTGAAGCCTTGAGCGGCGCCAGGCACACGCTTACAGAAACCAAAGAGATCCTTCCTGAAACCAACATTGCGGGTCAACGCCCCAGCATCGGGCTGTTCGTCTGCCGGTGCGGGACCAACATTGCGGGCGTGGTGGACATCGATCAGGTCAGGGATTATGCAACCCAACTGCCTTATGTGGATTATGTCACAGACAACCTCTATACCTGCTCTCAGGACACCCAGGATACCATGAGCCAGGTGATCAAAGAAAAAAACCTCAACCGGATTGTTGTTGCCGCCTGCACCCCCAAAACCCATGAGCCATTGTTCCAGGAAACGCTGATCAACGCCAACCTGAACAAATACCTGTTTGAAATGGTCAACATTCGAAACCAGGATTCCTGGGTCCACAAGGACGACCCGCAACTGGCCACCGAAAAGGCAAAGGACCTGGTTCGAATGGCGGTGGCGAAAGTCGCCCTGATGGATCCCCTCAAGGAGTCCACCCTTGATATCGACCAGGGGGCCCTTGTGATCGGGGGCGGGATTTCCGGGCTGACTACCGCCAGGACCCTTTCGGCCCAGGGATATCCGGTGTGCCTGGTTGAACGATCATCCGCTCTGGGGGGGCAGGCCCTCAACCTTTTTAAAACCTGGAAGGGAGAGGACGTTCAGCACCATCTGACGGATCTGGTCAAAACCGTTGAATCGGACCCCAACATCGATGTCTGCCTGGATACGGAAGTGGCGGATGTGGAGGGGTTTGTGGGCAATTTCAAAACCACCCTTGCCTCCCACAAGGGACCGGTAAAAACGCTGGAACACGGCGTGGCGGTCATTTCAACCGGCGCCTCCGAGTATCAACCCGATGAATATCTGTATCAGAAAGACGCGAGGGTCCTGACCCACCTGGAACTGGATCGCAGGTTTCTGGCGAACGACCCGGTACTCAAAGAGTCCAAAACAGCCGTATTCATCCAATGCGTGGGCTCACGAGAGCCGGAACGGCCTTACTGTTCAAGGGTCTGTTGTACCCATACCATGGAAAGCGCCCTTCATCTGAAAAGCCTGAACCCCCGGATGGACGTCATGGTTCTGTATCGGGATATCAGGACCTATGGAGAGCGAGAGTATCTGTATCGAAAAGCGCGAATGGCCGGCGTGAAATTTTTCCGGTATTCCCTGGATCATAAACCGCAGGTTTCTCTGGTGGGAGATACTCTCCAGATCGAAATTAGGGACCGGATCCTGGCGCGTACCATTCGGATTGAGACCGACCTGCTTTGCCTGGGTACCGCCATTGTCCCTTACCGGGACGAGAAACTGGCACAGTTTTTCAAAGTCCCCATGAACCAGGACGGTTTTTTTGTGGAGGCGCACGCCAAGCTGGGCCCGTCAAAATTTGCTACGGACGGTGTCTTCCTTTCCGGTATGGCCCACTATCCCAAACCCATTGATGAATCTGTGGCACAATCGCTGGCAGCGGCTTCATGCGCCATCACCCTGCTGGCCAGAAAACGGTTTGCGGTCAGCGGAACCGTTGCGACCGCCAACCCGCTGCTTTGCAGCAGTTGCGGTGTCTGTATCGAACTGTGTCCTTTTTCAGCCCCGTCTTTTGTGGAAGAAGGGCGGTTTGAAGGCAAAGCCGAAGTGAACCCCATATTGTGCAAAGGGTGCGGTTTGTGTGTAGCCTCATGTCGATCGGGCGCTTTGAATCTCAGGGGATTTGGCGAGGAACAGATCATGGCCATGATTGATCAGATTTAAGAATCTAGATGAGAATCGCATGCGAAATGCATTTTTTTCTAAAATTTGAATTCATGATGTGATATAGGAGGGGGCAGTTGTCAGTTTTCAGTTTTCAGCACTGGAGATTATGCCGTTACTGATAACTGAAAACTGATACCTAAAAAAATAAGGAGATGAGGGAATGAGCGATTGGGAACCAAAAATCACAACCTTTCTCTGTAACTGGTGCAGTTACGGTGCAGCGGATCTGGCAGGTGTAAGCCGATTTCAATACCCGCCGAACTTCAGGATCATCCGGGTGCCCTGTTCGGCCCGGGTCACCCCGAAATTCGTACTGGCGGCCTTTCGCCACGGTTCTGACGGTGTATGGGTGTCCGGCTGACACCCCGGCGACTGCCATTACCTGGAAGGTAATTATTATGCAAGACGGAAATTCGCACTCTTAA
>Ga0233431_1005465_pt1 | contig 12316 bp, 9 predicted proteins | sample SI_118_April2016_FD_179867 | JGI IMG/M metagenome (GOLD analysis project Ga0233431, IMG submission 179867) | Seawater microbial communities from Saanich Inlet, British Columbia, Canada - SI_118_April2016_200_MG | ecosystem: Environmental > Aquatic > Marine > Inlet | place: Canada: British...
GAACCAGTTGAGGTTTTTTTAAAAGAATGCGCCCGCAAAAATCCGGACGCCTTTACCCATATGGCATTGGCCCGCTATCTTTATAACAAGGATGACATGGAGGGGGCTCTGAAGGAAATCAACAATTCCCTTTCATTAAATCCGGGCTTCTGGGAAGCGAGGCGCTTCAGGGGGCAGATGTTCTTGAACAGGGGTGCTTCAGAGGATATATTGGCGGATTACGGTGAAATTATTGAAGGATTGAATGTTCCCTATCTCAGGTTCAGATGCGTCCAATGCGGTTTTGAGCCAAACGAACTTCTGTGGCAATGTCCCCAGTGCAACCAATGGGATACCATTGGCTTAATCAATGACAACGAAGCCCCTGTCGCCTAGACTCTAAAAGCGAGACCCTCGAAGCAAGAAATGGCCCAATTGACCCCCATGCTGAGACAATTTATGGGCATCAAGGATGCGTTTCCAGATGCCATTTTGTTTTTTCGCATGGGTGATTTTTACGAAATGTTTTTTGAAGATGCCCGAGTTGCGGCAAAAATCCTGGGCATTACACTGACCTCCCGGGGCTCTTTCAACGGCAAAAAAGTCCCCATGTGCGGCATCCCGCACCACGCATATCAATCCTACATCGGTAAACTTGTTGACAGTGGCTGGAAGGTGGCGGTCTGTGAACAGGTGGAAGACCCGAAAACCGCAAAAGGAATCGTCAAGCGAGAAGTCGTTCGTGTTGTCACTCCCGGGTCGCTGGTGGATGAAAAGGAATTCGACCGGAAGGCCAACCTTTTCATGGCGGCCATCTGGGGCGAAAACGATGTTTATGGGTTGGCCCATGCGGATCTTTCCACGGGTGAATTTCGGCTGACGGAAATCAATTCCTTTGAGAACCTCCTGGAAGAGCTGGGAAGAATCGACCCGGCCGAATTATTGCTTTCGGAACTTGATCGGAAGACCCGGCAAAAAGATCTTTCAAGGTATCGCCTGGAAATACTGGATGAGGAAACCTTTGATCCCCGGAAGGCAGACGAGCTGCTGAAAGAGCAGCTTTCGGTCAGGTCTCTCATAGGTTTTGGATGTGAAAACATGCCAAGCGGTATTACTGCTGCAGGCGCCCTCGTTGCCTATCTCAGAGAGACCCAGAAAAGGTTCCCCCCCCATATCAAAGAAATTGTCACCTATCATATGGGTGAGTTCATGATCCTGGACGCATCCACCTGTACCCATCTGGAGTTGCTGAAAACCATCCGGGACCAGTCAAGCAAGGGATCATTGTGTCAAATCCTTGATCAATCGGTTACCCCCATGGGCAGCCGCCTGCTGAAGAACTGGATCGCCTATCCTCTGGTGCATATGGACCCCATTCAAAAACGCCTGGCGGCAGTTGCCCGTCTGAAGGATGATCCGGCTTTGAGACAGTCGCTTCGCAATGAATTGGGAGAGATCTACGATATGGCCCGGTTGAACGGCAAAATTGCCATGAAAAGGGCCAATGCAAGGGATCTGCTGGCACTCAAGGCCTCTATCCTGAGACTCCCCGCCGTGAAAGACGCGATTTCAGGATCTTCAAGCATCCTGTTGTCCAGGCTGGGGTCAAAATTAGATGTTCTCCATGATGTGGTCTGTTTGATTCAGGAAGCCATCCACGAGGATCCGCCGGTTTCCATCAAAGACGGCGGCATTATCCGTGAAGGGTACAGCCAAGAGCTGGACAAGCTGGTCACCTTGAGCCGGGATGGAAAGAGCTGGATTGCGGGTTTTGCGGCTTCCGAAAAGGAGCGAACCGGCATCAACAGTTTGAAGGTGGGGTTCAACAAGGTATTCGGGTATTATATCGAAATCTCAAAAGCCAACCTGAACCTGGCGCCGGAAGACTATATTCGAAAGCAGACCCTGGTCAACGGGGAGCGCTATATTACGGAAGCGCTGAAACGAAAAGAAGGGGAAGTTCTGGGGGCGGAGGAAAAACGGGTCGCCCTGGAGTTTGAAATTTTTGAAGAGACTCGTTCAAGAATCAGCCTTGAAAACCAACGCATCAGGGAAACAACGGAAAGTATCGCCCGAGTCGATGCACTGGCCGGTCTTGCCGAAACAGCGGAGCGCAACAATTACACCCATCCCCGAATCAGTGAAAGCACAGACCTGAAGATTATTCAGGGGCGGCATCCGGTGATTGAACAAACCGTCAAGGGTGAAGAATTTGTCCCCAACGATATCCATCTGGATGGGCAAAAGCAACAGGTCATTATCCTGACGGGGCCCAACATGGCCGGAAAATCCACTATTTTAAGGCAAACGGCCCTGACGGTGCTCATGGCACAGATGGGCAGTTTTGTACCCGCGAAAAAGGCCGAAATCGGCATCGTAGACCGCATATTCACCCGGGTGGGGGCATCCGACGACCTGGCAGGGGGCAGGAGTACATTCATGGTGGAAATGAACGAAACCGCCAATATCCTGAGGCACTCATCACCCCGGAGCCTTGTGGTTCTGGATGAAATCGGTCGCGGCACCAGCACTTACGATGGGCTCAGCATTGCCTGGGCCGTGGCGGAGGCCCTTCACGACAGGGCCGGAAAGGGCGTTCGGACACTTTTTGCCACCCACTATCATGAGCTGACGGAGCTTGTGACCACCAAGAACAGGGTTAAAAATTTCAATATTGCGGTTCGCGAGTGGAACGATAATATCTTTTTTTTGCGGAAGCTGGTGCCGGGTGGCACCAGCCGAAGTTATGGTATTCAGGTTGCGCGAATTGCCGGTCTTCCGGAGGGCGTCATCGAGCGGGCCATGGAAATACTGAAAAACCTGGAAGGGGACGAAGTCGATGAAACGGGCAGGCCTCGCCTGGCCCACACGGCTTCAAAAAATGAGAAGGGTGCTCAGGAAAAAGGCATGGTGCAGTTGGATCTTTTCGGATCTCAGGATCGGGAGTTGAGAAAATGGATTGACGATCTTAACATAGACAACATGACCCCGTTGGAAGCGTTAATGGCTTTAAATGATCTGAAAAAGCGGATAAGTTAAACCGATGAAACGAAGAACCCTCTATTTTATATTGACATGCCTTGCGGTGGCCCTTCTGTTGGTCCCACCCGGCGTCGAAGGCAAAACACCTGAAAAAGCATCAGAACTGCTTGAGAAGGCGGGTCGTTCAAAAAAAGTGCTTTTCGGCTCAGCTAAAAAGAAGCGCTATCGCCACAACTGGATCAAATGCGCAGCCCAATACGAGGTGGTCTACGACCGCTACCCGATAAGCCCTTCAGCAGCCCCGGCCCTTTATCAAGCCGCTGATCTCTACACGAGACTCTATAAATACTCCAACAAAAGTAAGGATTTGGATACGGCCATTGCGCTTTACCGAAAATTGGTGGCCAAGCACGGAGATCATTTCCTGGCCGATGATGCCCAATATAGAATCGGGGAGATCTATTACAGAATAAAAAATGACCCGTCCCAGGCCTATGTGGAATTCCTGAAGGTGGATGTTCGGTTTCCCAAAGGAGATATGCGGCCCAGGGCCAAAAAAATGCTCGACAAGCTGGCCGTAACGCTGAACAGGAAAAAGGAGCGGAAAAATAGCACCGAAGGACCAGCAACGGAAAAACAGCGGGCCATGGTTAAAAATATCCGTTACTGGTCAACCCCCAACTACACCCGCGTGGTGATTGATGTGAAGTCTCCGGTGAAATACGAACATCATCTCTTAAAAGCCGATCCCAGCCATAAGAAGCCGCGCAGGCTGTACCTGGACCTTCATAATGCCCGGGTCAGCAGGCGTATTGACAGTGTCGTCCCCATCAAGGACGACCTGCTTCAGAAAGCCAGGGCCGGACAATACACGGAAAACACGGTGCGTGTTGTTCTGGATACGGAAAAACTGGTGGGGTACAATGTATTTCACCTCTATGATCCCTTTCGCATTGTGGTAGATGTGCGCGGATTTGAAAAACGAAAAACCCAATCCCTTCAAAAACCGGTGGTTTCCGCAAAAAAACGAAAAGCCAGGCCGGGTATCAGAAAAACCGAAAAACCGGATCAAACTATTTCCCTGGCCAGGCAGCTCGGCCTGAATGTGAATCGGATCGTCATTGACCCCGGCCATGGCGGTAAGGATTCGGGTTGTGAAACACACCGGAAATACAAGGAAAAGAATATTACCCTGGCGCTCGCGAAACGTTTGGCAAGCCGATTGAAAAAGGAAATCGGCTGCGAAGTCTTTCTCACGCGAGACAAAGACGTTTTTCTATCCCTGGAACAAAGAACCGCCATTGCCAATATAAAAAAAGCGGATCTTTTTATTTCATTGCATGTCAATGCCCATAAAGATGGACGGATTCATGGGCTGGAAACCTATTTTTTGAACATGGCCACGGATCAACGGGCCGTAATGGTTGCAGCCAGAGAAAATGCCACATCCGAAAAAAACATCAGCGATCTTCAAACCATACTGAACGATCTGATGATGAACACGAAAATCCGTGAATCGAGCAGGCTGGCTCACCAGGTACAAAAGGGCATGGTGGGAGGTGCCAAAAAGCGGTACAAGGGGATCAGGAGCCTGGGCGTCAAGCAGGCCCCTTTTTACGTTCTTATCGGTGCCCAGATGCCGGCCGTTCTGGTGGAAGTGGGATTCTTGAGCAACCGCACTGAACGAAAAAGACTGACGAACAAGACCTACCAGGAACGGTTGGCGGCCGGCATCTGTGACGGCATAAAGTGTTACATCGAAAGTATCGACAGCAGTTATCAGGGAGGATGAGGGGTTATTTCATCCGCGGGTACGTATCAATAAAAGGTATCACAGTATTTTTGACCCTCAGATCGATAGAAGGAATATCTCATGGCATACCTGACGATTAACGGACTCAACATCTACTACGAAATGGACGGCGAGGGGGAAACCATCCTTCTCCTGCACCACGGATTCGGCTGTGTGAGGATGTGGAAGGACATTTACCCCGGCCTGGTAAAGGAAGGATATCGTGCAGTCATGTACGACCGACGGGGATATGGTCGCTCTGAGGAGGGCCCGGATTTCGATCGGTTCTACGTAAGCCCAAGCTTTCGCGCCGATGGAATCAAGGAACTGGAAACCGTCCGGAAAATGCTGGGCCTGGAATCATTTCATTTGGTGGGGCAGTGCGAGGGGGGCGTGGTGGCTGTGGATTACGCAACCCGATACCCGAAACAGGTTCAGTCCATTACCATCTCAAGCACCCAGTGCTACAACGACATCCCCATGCCTGAATGGAACCGGGAGATGTTTCCGAAGCCTTTACAGCAGTTAGACCCCGGGCTTCGGGAAAAGATGGCCGAGTGGCACGGAAGAGAACGCGCCGGTCGGTTTTTCGACATGTTTCGCGATCGCGGCGGGTCCTACGGGACCGGCGTCTTCGATATGAGACCGATTCTCCCCGCCGTTGCCTGCCCGGTCCTTGTGCTCTACCCGGACCGCAGCGCCCTGTTCGATGTGGAGCAGGGGGTTGCTTTCCACCGTCATCTGCCCAACAGTGAGTTGGCTGTGTTGCCCAGATGTGGCCACAACACTTACGAAAACCAGCCCGTTGAATATGTACGTAACGTTCTTTCCTTCCTGGAACGGCAGAAGAGCTATGTTCCAACGGAATATTTCAATGCCACATGTGTAGCGCCGGGGCGTTAAGTGAACCTCCCTCTCTGACTTTTTATGAGGTTTTCAAAGCCTATTTCATCCGCAGGTACGCATCAATGAAAGGATCAATTCCCCCATCCATTACCTTTTCCACGTTTCCATTATCGAGGTTGGTGCGGTGATCTTTCACCATTCTGTATGGATTGAAGACATAGGAACGAATCTGGCTTCCCCAAGCAATATCTTTCTGGGTGTCGTGCATTTCCTGTTTTTTTTGCTCCAGCTTATTCTTTTCCAGATCGTAGAGTTTTGATTTCAGCACCTTCATGGCCATTTCTTTATTGCGATGCTGACTCTTTTCATTCTGACATTGAACCACAATCTTGGTGGGCAAATGCGTAATTCTGATGGCCGAACTGGTCTTGTTGACATGTTGTCCCCCGGGGCCACTTGCTCGGTAAGTGTCAATCCTTAGATCGTTGTCGTCCACCTCAATGTTGATGTCAAGGTCCACCTCCGGAAGCACTGAAACGGAGGCAAAAGAGGTGTGTCTTCGACCGGTTGCGTCAAAAGGTGAAATCCGGACCATGCGGTGGATGCCGTGCTCTGATTTCAGGTAGCCATAGGCATAAGTCCCCGTGGCGGTAAAATCCACATTTTTGATGCCTGCTTCATCGCCTGCCAGGTAATCGATGACCTGGACCTTCATCCCCTTGGCCTCAGCCCACCGGACATACATTCTGAAGAGCATCTCCACCCAGTCCTGGGCCTCTGTTCCCCCTGCACCCGCATTAATGGCAACGATGGCGTTTCGCCGGTCGTCGGGTTTTCCCAGTAAGGATCTAAGTTCAAGGTTTTTAATATTCTCCTCGAGGCCTTCCACTTCCTGACTGACCTCTTTCAGCGTGGACGCATCCTTCTCTTCAAAGGCCATTTCCGCCAATAGAGCGGCATCCTCGGTTCGGCTGAAAAGACCCTGCCATGTATCAATCTGCTCACTGAGGGCCGACCTTTCCTGGTTTAGCCGGGATATCTCGTCTTGATCCCTCTGCCAGAAATCAGCCTTACTCATGAGGTTTTCCAGCTCTTCCAACTTGAGTTTCTGGTTATCTAAGTCAAAGATGACCTCTTAGCGCATTCAACTGTCCCATCACCGTTTCAATTTTTTCCGTGATTTCATCAAACATGGTATGCCTCCCGTGCCGGTTTGCGTCTCCTCTATCTTTCCCATGATATTCTTATACACTAATTTTTGTCAATAGGAGAGGTTTTCGCTGTACCGTTTTTTGCTGGGCTTGCGGGTCAGCTGGGCGCCAAAAAAACAAGGGCACCAGCCTTGATAGGGCGACGTGGCGGAAAAATATCAAATCCGCATGGGCATCCTTCATAAGGGCACAAAAGTAGTTTACACTTTGGTTTGTTCGCTGTTTTGAAGAGAAATTTGAAACTGGAAATTGGAAATTAGAACATACGCAATAGTTCTGGCGTGTTATCTAATTTCAAATTTCGAATTTCCAGTTTCAGCATCCGATTTTCAGCCTCGATCTCTAAATATCCCCTTGTTCTGATTTCACACTTCGGTTATGGTATGCCCCCGTGGGCATTGGTAAAAATGACCTTTAAAGATGGCACAGTGGTAGAAAAATATGCATGATAAAAAAATGGTTTTTTTTGGCTGTTCTCTGGACAGTGATGAAAGGGATGAGTCGGTTCAGGAAAAACTGGCCGCCATGTCTTACGGACCAGAAGAGGATGACCCCTACGCTCATGTCATGGGGTTGATCCGAAATGAAATAGACCAGGCTCTGTGGGACGAAATCGGGTCTCTAGAGGTGCCGGAGTGGCTTCGTCCTATTCCCCCCGCCGTGGAAAAGGGAAATATCAATGTGGAGAGTTTTGTCTCGTTTATCGATAATGACGGGTGCCGAACTTTTGCGGAAATGATCGGAGAACACGTGATTCAAAAGGTGTACCCTCAGATTCCCTGCATGCTGGCTGTGGACCATTCATTGACCGGCGGGGTGTTTAAGAAGCTGGTAACGTTTGCCTCCCCCGAGAAAGTGAGCCTGGTGGTCCTGGACAGCCATACCGATGCGCTTACCGCTCCCCTGTTATCGGATGCCATTAGCTATGATATGGATAACAATCCGAATTCCCTTTATGATGCAAACGATCCCTATTTAAAAAACCGGCCGGAATCGTACAATGCCTCATCTTTTCTTTACCATCTCTTGGCGGAAGGGACTGTTCAGCCGAAAAACCTCTACATCATCGGCATTGGGGATTATCCTCCCAAACACTCATTCAGGATCAAAGACCCGCGCATCAAAAGGTATTCCGGGCACTACTCGGGGCTAAAGAAGAGGGGCGTCAACCTGATTACCAAAAAGGAATTGATGAGCAGCCCTTCAAAGGTTCGCAATATCCTCGAGGGGATTGACACGCCCCATATGTATGTATCCGTCGATATGGATGTGGGCGCCGGGAATGCGCTTAGCGGGGTGCGGTTCACGAACCGTCGGGGTTTAAATGAAAAGCAGATCTATCGAATATCCGAACTGCTTCACGAACGGTTATCCGGCGGCGTGAACCTGATCGGAATGGACCTTACGGAATTCAATCCCAGATCAGCCGATCCCTCCGGTGATCGAACATACCGGATTGCTGCGAACCTGATTCGAAAACTTTGCTTTGGATTGAAAGAAATCTAGTCACCAAGCATCCCTATCCCCCTTGCGGTTCGGATTGGCAGGAAAAGGACAAATTCTTGAAAGAATTTATCAAAGAACTTGAAAAAGATCCGGGAGAGGACACACCATGATATATCACGAGAGTTCGGCATTGAGCGGAGACGTTTTTTGTGCTATACATGAAGTACACGGGATTATTGAATTTAATGAACAGATCAGTGATCAGTGCCATTTTGACCGCAACTGAGAGCTGACAGTTGTTTTAAACGTTGCTTAAATCAAGGAGGGGCCCATGTGGGAATATACCGATAAGGTCAAGGAACATTTCCTGAATCCAAGGAATGTGGGTGAGGTGGAAGATGCGGATGGCGTTGCTGAGGTCGGCTCCATTTCTTGTGGCGATGCCCTTAAGCTCACTTTTAAAACTGATGAGACAGGCAAGATAGCCGATGCAAGATTTAAGACATTCGGGTGCGCCAGCGCCATTGCTTCTTCTTCGGCCCTCACGGAAATGATCAAGGGAAAAACCATCGAAGAAGCCGAGAAAATCAGCAACGAAGATATCGCAGACTATTTGGGGGGGCTTCCCAAGGAAAAAATGCACTGTTCCGTTCTGGGCCAACAGGCCCTGACCCAAGCCATTGCCCATTACAAAGGGGAAGCCATTGAGGAAAAAGAAGGGGAAGTGGTTTGTGAATGTTTCGGGATCACGGACATGGAAATCGAAGCGGCGGTCAGGGAAAACAATCTCGTGACCATTGAAGACGTCACCAACTACACCAAAGCGGGGGGTGGTTGTGAAAACTGCCATGACGCCATTAAGGACATCATCCAAAAGGTTAGTGGGGGGGACAAGGCCCCTGCTCGGCCACCCCTGTCCAACATGCAGAAAATCAAGAAGATTGAAGAAACCATTTCAAATGAAATCAGTCCTTCCTTGAAACAGGACGGCGGCAACATCGAACTGGTGGACGTTATCGGCAACCGGGTACTAGTCAGACTTCAGGGGAGTTGCGCGGTATGCAAGGCCTCCCAGCAAACCCTCAAGAATTTCGTGGAAGTGAAGCTGAAAGAGTTGGTATGGCCGGACCTGGTGGTTGAGGAGGTGACCCCATGAAAACAATCTATCTCGACAACAACGCCACCACGCAGGTAGCTCCCGAAGTGCTGGAAGAAATGATGCCCTATTTTCATGAGTTATACGGCAACCCGTCCAGCGCCCATACCTTTGGCGGGCAGGTCGGCAGAAAGATCCGTGAAGCCCGTGAAAGCGTGGCTGAACTCCTGGGGGTTGATCCGGAAGAGATCCTGTTCACCAGTTGTGGGTCGGAGAGTGACAATGCTGCCATACGGTCCGCTCTCGAGTTGAACCCTGATAAGCGCCATATCGTGACCAGCCGTGTGGAGCATCCGGCCATTAAATCCTTTTGCGAACATCTGGCCAATAACGGATACCGGGTCACGGAAATCCCCGTGGACAAAGAGGGAAACCTCGATATGGCAGCTTATGAAGAAAGCCTGACACCGGATACGGCCATTGCCACCATCATGTGGGGCAACAACGAAACCGGTGTCATTTTCCCGGTGGAGGAAGCCGCTGTCCTTGCCGGGGATAGCGGGATCCTGTTTCATTCGGACGGGGTTCAAGTTGCGGGAAAAATTCCCATCAATATGAAAAGCAGCCACATCGATATGTTGTCCCTGTCCGGTCATAAGCTCCACGCTCCCAAGGGCGTAGGGATTCTCTATATCAGGAAAGGGGTTCCCTTTTCCCCTTTCATCATCGGCGGTCACCAAGAGATGGGGCGGCGGGGCGGTACTGAAAATACCGCCGCTATTATCGGCCTGGGAAAAGCCTGCCGGCTGGCATTGGCGCACATGGAGGATGAAAATACGCGGGTGAAGAATCTTCGGGATAAGCTGGAGCAGGAAATCCTCAACAGGGTGCCCAAGACCCATGTCAACGGGGGCAAGGCCCTTCGCCTGCCCAATACCAGCAATATCAGTTTTGAATTCATTGAAGGGGAAGCCATTCTACTTCAAATGGATGGTTACGGCATCTGCGCTTCATCGGGCTCCGCCTGTACATCAGGTTCCTTGCAACCTTCCCATGTGCTTCGCGCCATGGGGGTTCCTTTTACCATGGCCCATGGCTCCATCCGTTTCAGTCTGAGTATTTATAATACGGCAGAAGAAATTGATTTTGTGGTGGAAACCATGCCCCCCATCATCGAGAAGCTGAGGGCTCTTTCTCCCTTCTGGGAAGAAAAAGCCGGATCCTGCGGCGCTGATAAGATGCCCTTTTAAAAAAGATTGGGTGCAGGAGGCAGGCAAAAGTTGGATGCTGAGCTAAAGGAAAAGCAATGTGATATTGTAAGGAAAACCTCCCGGAAATTCCGGAGCGAGATCCCGGGGATTGTTGACGAACTGGTGTTGTCCTGCAGCCGGGATGATTGCTTCGATCATATCGGACTGGAACCCATCTCTTCCAGGGAAGCCATTATCGATCTTCTTCATCGGGCCTTTCGCATTCTTTATCCGGGTTATTTCATTCAGCAGCGGGTGGACGAGGTAAATTTAAGCTACTATTTCGGTCAGGAAATCACAGAATTTTTTGAGATCCTCTCCCAGCAAATTACCCTGGCTGTTCGTCATGACTGTATTCGTTATGAACAACCCTGCAGCCTCTGCCAGGAGCGGGGTGCGGAAGCCGCCATCGATTTCGGAAAACAGATGCAGCAAATTCGAATTCTGCTGGCCAAAGACATACGCGCCGCGCGTGAAGGGGACCCCGCGGCCATGAGCTTTGACGAGATCATATTCAGCTATCCGGGGCTTTATGCCATTACGGTCTACCGGATGGCCCACCTGCTCTTTGAACAAGGCATCCCCCTGATTCCCCGCATTATGACTGAATACGCTCACAGCCGCACGGGCATCGACATCCATCCCGGGGCCCATATCGGAGGGAGCTTTTTCATCGACCATGGCACGGGCGTGGTGGTGGGAGAGACGTCCGAGATTGGCGATCGGGTCCGGCTTTACCAGGGCGTCACGCTGGGCGCCATGTCCATCCCCAAAGAAGCGGTACAGCAGCTCACCAGCCGCAAGCGCCATCCGAGCGTTGAAGACGATGTGGTTATCTACGCCGGCAGCACCATCCTGGGTGGAGACACGGTCATCGGCGCCCGTTCGGTCATCGGCGGCAATGTATGGCTCACCGAGTCGGTTCCCCCTGACACCCTGGTTTTTGCCAAAAAACCTGAACTGATTTTTAAGGAACGGAAACACTGAACTCTCCGAAAGATGAAGGGCGCTAAAATGACAAGAATATTTTCTCATGGTTCCGATACGATAGGATGTACCCCATTGGTTCGCCTGGACGTCCTTTCCCGAGGGTTGCCGGCCACAATCCTTGTCAAGTTGGAGTTCAGGAACCCTTTGGGCAGCGTTAAAGACCGCATTGCCCTTTCCATGATCGAAGCCGCCGAAAAAGAAGGGTTGATCAAGAAAGACACGGTGATTGTGGAACCGACCAGCGGCAATACGGGCATTGGACTGGCGTTTGTCTGCGCTGAAAAAAATTATAAACTGACCCTCACCATGCCGGAGACCATGAGTCTGGAACGACGGAAACTGTTAAAGCATCTGGGGGCCGAACTGGTCCTGACGCCTGGGCCCGAAGGGATGAAGGGGGCCATTCAAAAGGCAATGGGAATTGTTTCGGATACCCCGAATGCTTATATGCCCGATCAGTTTTCCAATCCCGCCAACCCCGAAATTCACAGGAAAACAACGGCCGAAGAGATATGGCTGGATACGGAAGGGGCGGTGGATCTGCTGGTGGCAGGCGTCGGGACCGGGGGCACCATTACCGGTGTTTCCGAAGTGATCAAAGCGCGAAAGCCAGGGTTTAAATCCATCGCCGTTGAGCCTGCCGATTCGCCGATACTCTCGGGCGGAAACCCGGGCCCCCACAAAATTCAGGGGATCGGGGCGGGATTTGTGCCTCAAGTGCTCA
>Ga0233431_1005467_pt1 | contig 12313 bp, 11 predicted proteins | sample SI_118_April2016_FD_179867 | JGI IMG/M metagenome (GOLD analysis project Ga0233431, IMG submission 179867) | Seawater microbial communities from Saanich Inlet, British Columbia, Canada - SI_118_April2016_200_MG | ecosystem: Environmental > Aquatic > Marine > Inlet | place: Canada: British...
CTTTTATATAAAGGTTCATACGATCCATTCCACGACTACTGACAAGATTTCCGCCTTTAATCACAGTTGTATTCATTCTTTGTCCTGCATTCTTATCGTTAATGTAGACGAATTAAGTTAGTTTTCGTTTTCACTTATAGTCTGGATTGCCTTCCTGATGGCAGCTTCAGCCTCTCCTGATCTTTCTTAGCCAGCATTTTTTGGATAATTTCTTTAAATAATGTCAACGTTGCTTCTGACCCTATGCCCCCTATAATTCCAACCTTTTGCTATTTCATTAAAATATCCCCATGTAATCAGAGTGCATAGATCCGAGTCACATAATCGGTATTATACCAATAACTCCCCGGTTGATCTTGCTACGATTGTATTAGATAAAACAACTGGAAGATTTGCAACACTTCTGACTTCTGTTGCATTTCTTAAATTAAATCCCATACAGTACATTAGAATAAGGTCACAACCGGCATCCTTGAGATTTTGTCCAGCCTTGCTGATACTCGAAGGATCAGAATAAGGTGAAGCGCTAATAATCGTTAAATTAGGTGTAACGGCTAAGAACGTGTCCCTGACCCAAGACTCCTGTTCAATCAGAGGAATAATCACTCCCAGATGATGTTTCGGTTTGATAATACTTTCAATGAATCGGTCCACTACACATTGTGGTTCAATCACTAAACACGATGATAAAAATTCAGGAAATTTTCCAACACACAGCAACATGATCAGGTTTACCTTCCTTCGATTCAAGTCTCCGATACACTGCTGGATACGGGGTAATATTTTTTCTTTGCCAATCACAACTTCAGTTCCATCTCGCATTCGAGTCACCAGATGGATCATTGAACCTTCAGGTTTTAACTCCTGTACCTGTTCGATGCTTAAGCCATCTAATGCCCCCATCTCAATGATTTCGACGTGATCACCGAAAAAAGGCTTCATATCCGAAACAACGTCAGTACGTGGTGATTGCCCGATTGTGATAAGCCCTATTACTTTATGCGGTGATCTATTCATTTTTTAAACGCCTATGTTTGACTAATATGAAAAAAGACAACAATAGACTTTCTGCCGAATCGTCATATTTAAATTTTATGCAAGGCTCTCACAATTCTTTCCGGAGTAACGGGTAGATCAAAAATTCTTTGGCCAATGGCATCTGCAACCGCATTGGAAAAAGCAGCTGCTGCGGGGACACATGACGGTTCTCCGATTCCTTTTGCACCAAATGGTCCCACTCCACCACCGGATTCAATAGTGATTGTCTGTACTTTTGGAACGTCCATACTGGAGGGAAGGATATACTCTCCTAATGATGGTGTCATGGTAATACCTTTATTCAGGATGACATCTTCACACATTCCATATCCTAATCCATAAATAGCCCCACCTTCCATTTGACCTTCAACGCTAAGGGGATTGACACATTGCCCAACATCAAAACAGGATATGATCTTTAAAACATCTACTTTTCCTGTTTCCGTGTCGACTGCCACTTCCATAGCGATTGTTCCGAATGTAAAATCAGAGAAAACCTGGCCCTGACCTGTTTTAAAATTAATTAGATCCTTAGCAGGTGCATTAAATTGTTCGATGGCATACAATTCGATCCCTTGTCCCGCACAGCTCTTAATCACAGTATCCAAAGATAGTGAGTTCCCATCAGGTGCCGTTATTTTATTACCTTTAAAAACCAGATTGGTAGGTTTGGTTTTCAGTTGTTCTCCGGCTATCCTGGCCAGATTATTACGGACCACTTTGGCAGCTTTCCAAGTCGCATTTCCTGACATATATAATTGACGTGTGGCAGTGGTTGTCCCGGCTAACGGTGTCAGTGCTGAATCGCCATAATAAACTGATACATCCGATAGAGCAACACCTAGGACTTCGGCCGCAATTTGAGCTAATGAAGAGCATTGCCCACATCCTATATCTTGTACTCCACATCGAACGACAACAGTGCCATCCAATTCCACCCCGACATAAGATCGTGAAGTATCATGGATAAAATTATTACGACCATAGCTCATCATGCTTGCTGCGAAACCTTGTCCGATTTTAATATGAGATTCCTTGGATTTAGTAGGTTTTCCTAAGGCCACCAGAGCTTTTTCTGCAGTAGCTTCAGTTTCAACAGCATGTTCCAGAACTCTTCCTGTGGCAAGTGCATCCCCGCTATGTAAAAAGTTCTTTTTACGAATATCCAAAGGTGTCATATTAAGTAGTTTTGCCAATTCATTCAATTGGCTTTCATAAGCAAAACAGGGCTGAGGACCCCCAAATCCCCGATTGGCACTGCCAAAGGTATTATTGGTAAGAACCGAGCAAGTATCAACTTTGACATGGGTGATATCATAAGGACCCGTTGCTTTAACAGTTGAGTATAACAATACCCAGGGACTTAAATAGATATAACCACCCGCATCCTGGATGAGCTCGGCTTCCATGGCCACAAGTTTACCATCTTTAGTAGCCCCGGTTTTATACTTCATCACATAAGCATGCCGTTTACTGTGAGCGATTAACGACTCTTCACGAGTATAGGTAAGTGTGGCGGGTTTACCTGTTTTTAATACTACCAAAGCTAAAAAAGTTTCCACAGTGATATCTTCTTTACCACCAAAACCACCACCTACCATTGGAGCTATTACTCTGACACGATTATGAGGCACTCCCAAAATTTCCGCAATACCTCGAAAATGCTCAATGACTTGTGTGGCGGACCTAATGGTGATCACTTTGTCTTCGGCCATCCAGGCAACTCCTGACTCGGGTTCGATATAAGCATGATCAACCATGGGTACCCGATAAGTGTTCTCGACAATTACATCTGCCTGCTTAAATCCTTTTTCAATATCACCTTTCCTTACTTTATAATTGCATATCAAATTCGTATCTTCTTCACCAACTTTATATGCATCATCTTTTAGTGCTTCTTCAGGATCGAAAACCCCTTCCAAGGGTTCATATTCAACTTTAATTAATTTTAGAGCTTTGGTAGCTGTTTTGACATCTATAGCTGCTACAATGGCCACGGCTTCGCCTATAAACCGAATCTTTTTATCAGCCAGAGCACGTGAAAAGCCTGCAAATCCACCCACATCATGGGTTTGGCCAAATTTGGTAACGGTTTCATTATTAGGAACATCCTTAGCTGTTAACACAACCTCTACACCAGGTAATTGTTCGGCGTGGGAAGTATCAATTGATAACAATTTGGCCGCAGGATGAGCGCTTCTTAATATTTTTAGATGCAGCATATTGGAAAGGGTAAAATCCTCGGCATAAAGTGTTTCACCAAGAATTTTGTCCCAAGCATCATGTCTGGGAAACGGATTTCCAATGATATTGAAATTTTTTTTGGACATTTAAGCTCTCCGCATTAAGATTGGTTTTCGTTTGTGACACTTTCAATGGCGTCGAAAATTTTAGTATAACCGGTACAGCGACAAAAATTTCCGGAAATACCATTTTTTATTTCATTCAAACTCGGGTTTGGATTTTCATCTAATAATGCTTTAGCTGAAGTAATCATACCCGGGGTACAAAAACCGCATTGAGAAGCACCATACTTATGGAAGCTTTCTTGAAGAGGATGTGGGTTTTCATCCGTACCGATTCCTTTCACTGTTGTGACCTCCTTTCCATCTGCTTGAATGGCTAATGTGAGGCATGAATTTACGGCTATTCCTTCAATTAGAACAGTACAAGCACCGCAGTCACCTTGCTCACATCCATTTTTAACTTCAAAAACATCAAGCTTGCTTCTTAAAGTATCTAAAAGTGTTTCATCCGCTGTTACTGATATTTCTCTGGATTTCCCGTTAACAATGATTTTTATGGGGTATTGTTTCATTCTATTCTCCCTGTTGTTTTAAACTGTTATTTATACTTCGTTTAAACAATACTGCAGTAAGGTGGCGGCGATATTCCTCAGACCCTCTTATATCACTAATAGGCAAAAACTCTTGTGCTAGATGATGGGCACTGCTTTCAATCAGCGCCTCATTGATAGTATTATTTTTCAAAAGTTGTTCAGTTTTTAAAGCACGAATTGGGATAGGTGCCATGCCTCCCATAGCAATTTTGGCCTGTCGACAATGTCCGGAATCCATATCTAACATCATTGCCATACTAACCACACTAATGGCAGCAGAGTTTCTTTGTCCGATCTTGACAAAGCTACCGCATTGTTTTTCTGATTTTTTTGGAATTAAAATTTGTGTGATTAACTCACCTTGCTGCAAAGCTGTCTTTTTATAAGATAGAAAAAAATCATTAATAGATTGTGTTTTAACCTCACCTTTTATATCTCTGATGACAAGGGAAGCATTTAAAGTCAACAATGGAGGTGCTGTATCACTGCAGGGAGATGCATTGGCAATATTACCACCAATTGTGGCACGATTTCTAGTTAAAATATTTCCCAACTGTTCTGCGGCAGAGACTAGTATTGGACAGTGTGTTATTAGGATAAAACTTGAGGTAACTTCAGATATTTTAGTTGCTGCTCCAATTGATATCACATCGTCTTCTTCTACTATAGAAAGCAATTCATCGATTTCACTGATGTCGATAAAAACTTCCGGTGATTTAACCTCATCTCTCATTTGTGGAATCAGATCAGTACCACCAGCAATAAATGTTACCTTTGAACCAAATTCTTTTACCAACTGACCTAGTTCTTGAGTGTTGTTGGGTTTGAAATACTCTTTATGATTCATACTAGCCTCTACATTCGTGAAAATTGTGTTGCAAGATAAATTATTTTAATTGAATAACTATTGAAGACGGTGGAACTCATTCTTCTGGTCACAATGTACTTAATTCAGTCCTTTTCTTTTCTGATGTACAGCTTTTAATCGCTTTAACGATACCGTTATAGCCAGTACATCGGCACAGGTTTCCTTTGATATGTTCTCTGATTTCGTCTTCACTGGGAGTAGGACTTGATTCCAACAGGTTCTTACTGACCAATATCATACCTGGGGTACAAAAACCGCACTGAATAGCCGCGTTACCGATAAAGGCATCTTGAATAGGATCCAAGCTGCCATCTGGAGCAGCTACACCTTCAGCAGTGACGATTTCAGCACCATCCACTGAAACAGCCAGAGTTAAGCAACCCAGTACCGGTTGTCCGTTAACTAATACCGTACAGGCAGCGCATTGCCCGGTCCCACATCCATATTTTGTACCAGTTAACCCTAATCGATCTCTAATCACATTGATTAACAACTCATTGGAAGCAACTAGTAAAGTTGTCGGTTCACGATTAACGATTAATTGAATGATGTGATTATTTTTATCCATTACTGAACCCCCGCTTTTTGCCATGCAATTTGAAAGACATCTTTGAATAATACAGCTGCTACCTGTTTACGGTAGTTTTCTGTTGATCTGATGTCAGTGATAGGCTGAATCACTTCCGATACCACTTTTCCAATATTTGTTAGAATCTTTTCATCGATTGATTGATTGATTAACATCTCTTCAACCTGATATAATCGTATGGGTGTTGTTGCAACGGCTCCCATTGCTACTTTAGCTGAATGACAGATATTTTTGCTACGATTAACCAGGATCGCGCAACTGATTTTTGAAATATCAGCAGCCACTCTGACCATTCGTCGGAACGAACTGCCCACTTGATCGGCAACCGGTGGAATGATAATCTCTGTCATGATTTCATCATCCTTCTTTACTGTTTGCTGCACTCCGGTAAAAAAATTATTTATCGCCACTTCTCGTTGGTTCTTTCCGTTAGATAAGACGACTTTGGCTTCAAATGTTAATAAAGCAGGAGCTGAGTCAGCAGCTGGAGAGGCGGTGCATAGATTTCCTCCCAAAGTACCCATATTCAGGATCTGAATTTTAGCAATGGAAGAAATCGCCTCGTAAAATCCTGAATACTCCTTTTTATCAGCAAAGAATTTTTTGATATCAATTAACTTTGTTGTCGCTCCGATTCGGAACCCTTGATCTTCCTTAATATACCTTAATTCCTGAACATCTGCGATATTTATTAAATGCTTTGTACTGATTCGTTCATATTTTAGCCCCGGGATTACATCCGTTCCACCAGCGATCAACCTGGCACCTGTCCCATATTCAGTAATGAGCTTGAATACTTCTGTCAGGTTATTAGGTTTATGATAGTTAAAATCACTTGTTAAAATCTTCGTGTTTACCATGGAAATATCCTGTTTATTGGATGTTATTTTTTTGGATGGCCTCCAGCACAACTTCCGGAGTCATCGGTGTCTCTTTAAAACGAATCCCAATAGCATCATAGATCGCATTTGCCACAGCGCCGGCTGTGGCATTATTGGCAGCTTCGCCAATACCTTTTGCTCCAAAAGGTCCGGATGGTTCGTAAGTATTAGCAAAAAAGGTGGTAACATCTTTTAACGGTGGCATGTCCTGGGAAGAATACATTTTGTAATCTGTCAGAAAACCACCACAGGTAAGTTCTCCAGTTTCTTCATGATAATCGGTGTCTTCAAGCAATGCTAAGGTGACACCACGACAAAGGCCACCCTCCAGCTGACCGGCAGCCAGGTCCGGGTTGACTACCGTACCAGCATCGACAGCACCGATCGCTCGGGTAAGTGTAATTTTTCCGGTTTCCATGTCCACTTCCACCTCGATAAAATTGGTGACAAAACAAGGTGGACAATTGACCTGTCGGTGGGTCAGTGAGGCGATAATGGTTCCCCATCCTTTATATTGAGCTGTTTTTGCTACTTTCTCGATGGAGATTGATTTATGCGGAGCTCCCGGCAAATGGATAATTCCTTGGCCACTTTCTTCGTCAGGCTCTATTACCAGAGCTAGCGGGTTAACATCAATCATCCGTCCGGCAATCGCTAATAATTTGTCTTTTGCTTCCTTAGTTGCTTTTTGAATGGTACTGGTGCCACAATACACGCCTCTGGTCGCATGAGTACAGACGTCATAACCCGTCGTTCTGGTACTTGACGGAGAGATACCCACTTTATCCAGAGGCACTCCCATTTCTTCAGCCACGACTTTGGCGGCTGCTTCCAATGTCCCACCACCATGGCACATCAGCGCCGTAGAGAAATCAACAGAACCATCTTCATTAACTTTAACCATTGCTGTCGAATAATCAATGACTTCACCCGGTGTTGGTGCACCGGTTCCGGAGGTATGAAATCCCCTGGCAACCCCAATTCCCTTTCGATAGCGTCCGGTTTTTTCTTTGAAATGAGTCCGTTGATTCCAGTCAAAAAGCTCTCTTCCTTTCACCAGCATTTCTTCAACACCACAGCTTTTGATAATAGAGCGAACTGTTGGTCCCTGCCCCCAAAAGGTTTCACCTAGCCCAACATAATTTTTGAGGCGCATATCGATGGGATCTATTCCCAGTTTTTCTGCGATAATATCTATCTGGGATTCCACCGCAAAAGTGACTTGAGGATTGCCATATCCCTGCATCGCACAGGCCGGTACTTTGTTAGTGTAGACTGCGGTTCCTTCAAACCGTAAATTTGGCATTCGGTACAAGGACACAAACCATCCAGCCATACAACCCAACAAAGGGTATGCTTGTATATTATGAGCCCCAATATCAACGGTGGTTTTTAATTCTCCAGCTGTTATCGTTCCGTCTGATTTCACACCATACTTAATTCGGATTACAGAGGGATATTTACAGTGGCTGTACATATCTTCCTCCCGGCTTAAGACCATCTTAACTGCTCTTTTTGCCTTTAAAGACAGGGCGACACATATTGGAATATTAGAATTCATTTGGATACTCGATCCAAATGAACCGCCTAGTGTAACACGATGCACGTTGACTTTATTTAATGGGATTTCAAAGATTCGCCCTAATAATTGCCTGGTATTGTGGATTGATTGAGTGGTTGGATAAACATCAATGCTGCCATCAGCACCGGTTTGGCAAACTACTGCTTTGGTTTCCATTTGACCGTGATAAACACGCCCAGTCTTAAATTCGTTCTCAACGATTAAATCGGCTTCTGCAAATCCTTTTTCCACATCCCCTTCACTGACTTCTCTGAAACAGGCAATATTTTTTTCGATGGGAAATATCTCATCCCCAAGCATGATGTCGTCGTAAATTTTAGGAGCATTGGGTTTCATGCTTTCTTCTGCATCATAAATAGGCGGTAATTGTTCATATTCAACAACAACACTTCTCATGGCTTTTTCAGCTAAAGCTTCAGATTTTGCAGCAACTGCGGCAACTGCTTCACCAACATGACGAACCACATTGGCCAATATGGTTCGATCCCGATATGTTTTCTGTGGGATACTTACTTGACGTTCGTTATACCGTATTTTAGGAACATCATCGTAAACAATACAGATAGCCCCCATTTTTTCCGCCGCTGAGGTATCAATTGAAATTACTTTTGCATGCGGATAAGGACTTCTCACTGCTTTTCCATAAAGCATATTCGGAAAGGTAACATCGGAAGCGTATATTTCTTTACCAGTTACTTTTGAGATTCCATCCTTGCGTCTGGTTACTCGACCAATTGTTGAAAACTCTTTTTGATCCATTTTTTATATTCTCCAGGTCAATTGACACCTACCAAACAGCAGGTATCCAAACAAATAGGGATTCAGCCGGTTATTGGCTTGTATTTTTCCACCGATGAAGAATGCTCTTGTGGTCATAATATTGTTTTCTACTTATATCCTATACTAGCAGCGATTTCAATCTTAAATTTGACCAATTTCTCATCCATGCGCCATATACGGTTTTCTATCGAATTGAAACTATTTGATTCATGATCGGGACTCAAAGTTCTGTAAATCCTTTAGTTGTATTATAAAAAAAGGAGGAGTGAAACCACTTAAGCTACCCCCCTCGGAACCCTAACTTGAATGCATTAGCTGAACAAGGGTCTTGTCAATTAAGTCAGAATGTTTGTCAGGTATGATTTTCTTTGGAGAGAAGAGTTTATTGAAAGCCTTAGGGGAGTATGTCATCCATTATTGTCAAGAACAAAATCATCAAGGAAAAGAAAATCACTTATTGTTTCCGTTTCCTGAATTCGAGACTGAAAATCAAAACAGTAGGATTAATTGCCGGTCTCGTTTAGGAGGAAAACTGAAATCTTATCACAGAGAGGCTGCTTGACAACAACGGATGAGAAATCGCCAAAAAATTGGGCATAAGCATACGACAACAAAGGATTTAGCTCGTAAATAATATTTAGACCAGGCAGACACAGGTCTTTTGAGTCATCGTATTTACTGCTGCTTTGTTTTTGCAGCATGGCGGATAAAAGTCTGGAAAATCCGCTGATCTATTTCACTTGTTTTATATTCGGGATGCCATTGCACACCGAGACAAAAAGGCGTTTCACTGGACTCAATTGCTTCTACCACACCGTCTGAACAACAACGTGCAGAGACAAACACGCCACCATCGTCTAAAACAGCCTGATGATGCAGGCTGTTGACTCGTGATATGGAAGTGCCGGCTATCTGATGAAGCCGTGAGTCTGTAACTATATTAATTTCATGTGAGGCTTTGGTTGGAGGATCGAAAGGTAGATGTTCCAAACATCCGTCAATATCAGTTCCGATATCCTCAATAAGTCTGCCACCAAGCATCACTGCCAGAAGCTGCATGCCATTGCATATACCCAACACGGGCATGTTTTTTTCAATTGCCGCATCCATCAGAGCCATTTCAAAATCGGTGCGTGTTTCTTTCATATTCAAAGCTTGATACGGCGGTTGCCTGCCATAATGACGTGGATGAATATCAAACATTCCCCCGGAAAAAACAATTCCATCAAGCCGATTTACAGTCTCGACGACATGTTTTGTATCGTACGGCAGAATGACAGGGATCCCTCCCTCTTCTATAATTGCCTCAGCGTAATTACAGCGAAGGAAATATTCTGATTCTGTTGATCCACTCGATCGTCGCTCCATGTCAGCGCTGATACCGATAAGTGGTGAAGATATCATATCCATTTTTATCTGGCTGAATAACCACCGTGATGTTCAGCAAATCGGGCCCAGGCATTTTTCCCGGCCTGTGCAGCTTCTTCAATTAAAAGACTTTCGTCAATACCAACGACTCTGCCCTCATTCACAACAATCTGTCCGTCAACCATAACCATCTCAATATCCTTCGCATGTCCATGGTAGACTAAAGTTCGAATAGGGTCATTAGTCGGTGTGAGACCAAATCGCCGGGTATTGATCATTTGCAGGTCAGCTTTCTTACCAATCTCAAGGGATCCGATTTTGGAATCAAGCCCCATCACCCGAGCAGAATCGATAGTAGCCCTAGCTATAGCCTCATCCGATTGTACAACTTTTGGATCATTGGCCCGGATACGTGCAACGGCAATAGATGAGCGAATAACATCAAAGTGATCGGAAAAATAGTTGTCAATTCCCAATCCAACCTGGATACCCTTGTTGAGCATATCTTCAACAGGTGCTATCGCACCCCGAAACTGGTTCATCAAAGGGCAATGAGCCAAGGAGGCACCTGATTGTGCTATCAAATCAATATCTTCTTTTTCGACCATATAACAGTGAACAGCAATAACATCTTCATCCAGAAAACCATTATCCTGACAGAACTGAAAAACTTTTGCACCATGGACTTCCTGAATATCTTTAGCTTCACCTATACCCATATGCATGGATAAGCGAACCTTCAGATGATCGGCTGCATCTCTCAATGCACGAAGAAGCTGGGGGGAGGATGTGGCTGCTGTGTTTGCAGCAATAACTGCTTGCAGTCTACCTTCAGCCCGATTGTGAATGTGTTCGGCAAATTTAATCGACTGTTGTAGTTGAGTATCTCTGACCGCTTCATCGAACACAATTTGACCTTGATTGAGATCATCGACAACAATATCATGCGCCATGATACCTATTTGTGCTCTCATTCCAATCTGCTCAATAAATGGTGCGGTCACATCGGCATCTTCCTCCATCTGCAGTACGGTTGTTACACCCCCACGCAATAATTCTGCCGTTGACAGATTTGCCAGTATTTTCCGTTCTTCGCGCGTTAAAATTGTACTCATTGGCACATACAGTTTCTGCACCGCAACATGACCTATATCTTCAGCACGACCACGGAAAATTGAGTATCCAAGATGGTTATGGACACTAACAAATCCAGGTAATACGACACAGCCATAACCATCCAGGCTTGTTTCAATGTCTGAATTTCGCTGCAAGACCTCCTGTTCAGGGCCGAGGTCGGTAATTATATTACCCTTCACAACAATAGCTCCCGGTGCAAAGATGTTCTTTTGACCATCAACTGTAATGACCGTTGAATTGGTAATAATTAGTTCCATAATTGTTAGTCTGTTTTCTCCTGTTTAAGCAGAAGTAGTTATCATTATATTGGATGCCGGTTTTACCCTAATCCACGACCAAAAAAAGCAAATCCCCGCTGGTATCCTTCAGGCGTGTCAATTCAACTTTGTTTACAAATAACATAAAGTCATTTTATCCAAATTCTTTAATAAAACGAATCAATATTGTTTAAAAACGGTTTGTTTTTAAGTTTTTTGATTAGTATGAATAATAATTTTTTCATTTTGTTTATCTCTAAATAGAAAACGTTATTTTACCTTTTTGACCAAAAAACTGCAGTAGGCAACAATTTTCCTTTTAATTAAGTTCAGGTACATCCTCCAGAGTTTCTGTGGGAGTTGGGATATTTTCTTTATTTCTGTTTCTTCCACTACTAAATTTAGTGCCTGCCCAAGCAGGACGGGCAGTTTTATCCCGTAGGATAACGGACTTCCCATTCGTCTCAATTTGAAAAACCGCAATATCATTTTTATAAACCATGCCAATTACATAAGCGCTAGCTCCATTTGCCATGGTAAAGTTCTTTGAGTCTCGATAGGACACTGGACCGAGGTGAATATTGTACCGTTCTTGATCATTGATCAAAACCCATTCTATACCTTCTAGTGTCAAAGTTCCTTTTACTGAGATTGGCTTTCCAATACTCAAAATGTCTCGACCTCGTAATGCGCGAGTAGAATGTTCCCCTTGATTTTGACCTTGTGATTCTGTGATTTTATTTGAAGCATTTAAACTAAAGAAACTTGCAAACACTCCAAAAATAAGGGCTATACCTACTGTGGTTAATTTTTTTAGGGTATCTCCATATACTGAAGTTTCCTAAAAATTAATCGGCCTAATTTGAAAAAATATTTTCTGAGAGGGTAAAGTAGTATCCTGTGGCACGATAATTGAGGAATTTTCGTGCCATTGTTGTGTAAAATAATATATATTATTCTTTTATTTCAATGAT
>Ga0233431_1005471_pt1 | contig 12306 bp, 16 predicted proteins | sample SI_118_April2016_FD_179867 | JGI IMG/M metagenome (GOLD analysis project Ga0233431, IMG submission 179867) | Seawater microbial communities from Saanich Inlet, British Columbia, Canada - SI_118_April2016_200_MG | ecosystem: Environmental > Aquatic > Marine > Inlet | place: Canada: British...
CGGGTTTATAGCGTACATTTTCGCAGCGGTTTTGGCGGTCCGGACTTCGCCCTCATCAAAGAGGGGTTTTGCTGGCCGGCCTTTTTGCTTAGTGCGTTGTGGGCGCTGTGGCATCGCATGTGGTGGGTCGCGGCGGGGCTTGTCGTGGTCTCCGTCGCCATTGGGTCGGCGGGCGCATTGTTGGGGCTGGATCCCCTGAGCGATGCGGCCCTGTCTCTGGCCACCGCTCTGATCGTCGGTTTTTTCGCCAATGATATGCGGCGCCTCGTGCTGGAACGGCGCGGGTATTCAAACGAGGGCGTGGTGCTGGGCGACAACGAAGATGGCGCGTTGGAAAGGTTTTTGGCGAATTCGCCAGTGATGATGGGAGTATTTCGGGCGTGAGCGTGGCGATCATCGACTATGGATCGGGCAACCTGCGGTCCGCGGGCAAGGCTTTCGAACGGGTTATTGGCGAGGCCGGGCGCGAAGACGCGGTCGTCGTCACCGCCGACGCGCAAGTGGTGCGCCGGGCCGATCATATCGTTTTGCCCGGCGTCGGCGCATTCGCCGATTGCATGGCGGGGCTGACGGCGGTGCCGGGAATGATTGACGCCCTGAACGAGGCGGTACTGGATAAGGGCCGCCCCTTCTTGGGCATATGCGTCGGCATGCAATTGATGGCCGAGGTTGGCCGCGAATACGGCGATCACCAAGGCCTGGGCTGGATTTCCGGCGAGGTGGTGGCGATGAAGCCCGCAGAATCCGACCAAAGTGGACCCAGCCTGAAAATTCCCCACATGGGATGGAATGAACTGCGCATTTGCCAAGCCGGTCACCCGGTTCTAAAGGGGATTGAGCCCGGCGCCCACGCCTATTTCGTTCATTCCTACGCCATGAATTGCCAAAAGGCCGATCAGGTCTTGGCCGATGTCGATTACGCCGGGCAGGTCACCGCCATGGTGGGCCGCGACAACATGGTGGGCACCCAGTTCCATCCCGAAAAAAGCCAGCGCACGGGCCTTCGCCTGATCTCCAACTTCCTCGCCTGGAAACCGTAATGAATTTCCTACCCGCTATCGATTTGAAGGACGGCCAATGCGTCCGCCTGGTTCAAGGCGACATGGACCGCTCAACCGTATTCGGCGACGATCCTGCCGCTCGGGCCCGCATTTTCGCCGACGCCGGATGCACGTGGCTGCATATGGTGGATCTGAACGGGGCCTTTGCGGGACGCCCGGTCAACGCCGACGCGGTTCGCGCCGTACTGGCCGCAGTTGACATGAAGGTGGAGCTGGGCGGCGGTATCCGAGACATGAAGACGATTGCCGCGTGGCTGGAAGCGGGCGTCACACGGGTTATTCTGGGAACGATCGCGCTGCGCGATCCGGCCCTGGTTAGGCAGGCCTGCAAGGAGTTTCCGGGCCGTGTTGCCGTGGGCATTGACGCACGCGACGGCTTTGTGGCGGTGGAGGGCTGGTCCGAAGTTTCGGAAATGAAGGCGGTGGATATGGCGCGCGCCTTTGCCGACGCCGGTGTCGCCGCCATCATTTATACCGACATCTCCCGCGACGGGGCCATGCAGGGCCCAAACACGGCAGCGACCCTTGAATTGGCCAAGGCGGTGCCGACACCGATCATCGTATCGGGCGGGGTCTCTTCCATGGCCGACCTCGAAGCCGTCAAACAGGCGGGCGAAGGGATTTTCGAAGGGGTGATCAGCGGCCGCGCGGTTTATGACGGGCGCATCGACCCGGCGGCCGCCGTCGCCTTGCTGGAAGGTTCTTAGACAATGTTGAAGGTTCGCATCATTCCTTGCCTGGACGTGGAAGGCGGGCGTGTGGTCAAGGGGGTCAACTTCGTTGATCTGGTGGACGCGGGCGATCCCGTCGAACAGGCGACCATTTACGACCGCGAAGGAGCCGACGAGCTAACCTTCCTGGACATCACCGCCAGCCACGAGAACCGCGACACCATTCTGGATGTGGTGGGCCGCACGGCCGAGCGTTGCTTTATGCCCCTGACCGTGGGCGGCGGTATCCGCACCCTGGATGACATCCGCAAACTGTTGCTGGCCGGGGCCGACAAGGTTTCCATCAACACGGCGTCCGTCCACAACCCCGATTTCGTGCGCGAAGCGGCGGAAAAGTTCGGCAGCCAGTGCATCGTCGTTTCGGTCGACGCGAAACAGGTCGGAACGGGTTTTGAGATATTCACCCACGGCGGACGCAAGCCCACGGGCATCGAGGCCATCGGCTGGTCGGAACGTATGGTGGAATTGGGTGCGGGCGAGATTCTGCTGACTTCCATGGACCGCGACGGAACCAAAATCGGCTTCAACCTGCCGCTGACCCGCGCCATCTCGGATGCCGTGTCGGTGCCGGTTATCGCGTCGGGCGGGGTCGGCACGCTGGATCACATGGTTGAAGGCGTCACCGAAGGCCACGCGTCCGCCGTGCTGGCGGCCTCGATTTTCCATTTTGGAACCTTTACCATTGCGCAAACCAAAGCCCACATGCGCGCCGCCGGGGTTGCTGTGCGAGAAGATGTGTAATAACAAGGGGTTGCCCGAATAAATTAAAGCAGGGGACGAATAATGGCATATGATCAGGACAATATTTTCGCCAAGATCCTCCGTGGGGAAATTCCCGTCGACAAGATTTACGAGGACGGCTTCGCCATGGCCTTTCCCGACATCGACCCCCAGGCCCCCACCCATGTGCTGATCATTCCCACCGGCCCCTACGAATCGCTGGACGACTTCGCAAAAAACGCGACGGTGGCGGAAATCGCCGGTTTCTGGCGCGCCGTGGGCGCTATTGGCCGCCAGTTGGGCGTCGACGAAACCGGCTACCGCACGCTGGCCAACACCGGCCCCGACGCCCATCAGGAAGTCATGCACTTCCACGTCCACCTGTTTGCGGGCAAGAAACTGGGACCGATGCTGGTCCGCTAGGCGACCGAGGCGGCGCGGTTATGGAGTTCCTCCCGAATATATTGACGGTTCTGGGCGTTTGGGCCGTGGTTGTCATGAGCCCCGGCCCAAATTTTCTGGCGACCACCCACCATGCACTGTCGCGTTCGCGCGCCTCCGGCGTGGCTTGCGCCATGGGCGTCGCCGTGGGAACGGCCGTCTGGGCAGCCTCGGCGGTGTTCGGCATCGCCCTGGTTCTGGAAAAAGCAAGCTGGGCCTATGACACCGTTCGGATCGCGGGTGCGCTATATCTCATTTTCTTTGGCGCGAAGGCTCTTTTTCGTTCGTCTTCATCCGCCGCGTCCTCCATACCACCGGAGCAGAAGGAGCGGGCGGGGGGCTTGCTGCGCAGCTTTCGAACGGGAGTGCTGGTCGATCTCAGTAATCCGAAGGCCGCGACCTTCTTCACCAGCCTGTTCGTTGTGATGCTGCCCGCCGAAGCTCCGCTTTGGATCAATCTGGCGACCGTCGCCGCCGTCGTCGCCATATCCGCCGCATGGTACGCGCTGGCCGCGTTCATTGTGTCCATGCCCCCGGTGGCAAGGATTTACCGGCGCGCCCAGGGCTGGATCGACCGGCTGTCCGGCGGCCTTTTTATCTTTTTTGGTGGCAGATTACTGCTGGGCCGCTAGGCCGGGCCCATCCAGAAACGCGCAGGTGCGGCGTTCCGCATAGTATTCGCCGCCGTCTGAAAACGTAACGAAGCCAACATGGCCGCCGTGTGGCGGCGTTTCCAAAAACAGGCTTGGGTTGGCGGTCGCTTCCGCGCGCGGAAAACATTCGGGAGCGAGCAGGGGGTCGTCGGCGGCGGACAGAATCAGGCTGGGCACGCGCACGGCGGGCAAAAACGGCTTGCAGCTTGCAAGACGGTAATACTCCGCCGATCCGGCAAACCCGTGCATGGGGGCTGTGTAGCGTTCGTCGAACTCATCGAAGGTGGAAATGGCGTCCAGCCCCGATACGTCCAGCTCGTTTCGAAACCGTTCCGATTTATTCCAGACTTTGCGGCGCAGGCTGCGCAGCAGGTATTCTGTGTAAATGCGATTTTGCGCGCGCCTCATGACCCGGGCTGTGGCGGTGAGATCACAGGGAGCGGAAATCGTGACGGCACGGGTGACCTGCGGCGGCACGAAACCGGGATTTTCGCCCAGATATTTAAGAATTTGATTGCCGCCGATGGAAAACCCCACCAGCGCCACCTCGATATCGGTGTATCTGTTCAACGCGTGGCTCAGGACATGGCGCAAGTCCTCGGTGAAACCGCTGTGATAACTGGCCAGAAGGCGGTTCTCCGCACCGCCGCAGCCGCGCATGTTCCACGCCAGAACGTCCCACCCCCGCCGATTGAGCGCCGCCACCATTCCCAACACATACTTTCGCTGCGAATGACCTTCCAGCCCGTGTGAGATTATGGCCAGACGGGGGGCTAGACGGTGCGCACGCTGTTGTTCGTTACAGCTATGCCAGTCCAGATCAAGGAAATCCCCGTCCGGCGTTTCGATGCGTTCGGTCCGCGGACGCGTGGCGGCGACTTTGCGAAACAGGACCGGAAAAAGGGTTTGAACATGACCGCTGCGCAGAAAAAAAGGCGACGCGTAGTCGGATGAGGATATAATCGGCATGATCGTTGCGTAATCCCTTTGGCGCTGCGTGTCAAAACCCGTTACCAAAAGCGGGCTGTATCAAGCGGGTCTTCGCCTGCGCAATTTACGTCGCGAAATGAGAAAAAAGCATAGATAGGACGGGGTAAACATTATGAGGAAGACACTGGTTTATGCCTTTATCGCCATGTTTTTCACGGCCATGACAACCTTCGCACTGCCGACCGATTCCTTCGCCAAGGGACCGAAGGCGGACAAGGAAGCGGCCAAGGAATGCAAAGACATCGCCGATCCGACCAAGAAGGACGAATGCGTCAAGAGCGCCGGGAAAAAAGACAAGAAAGACAAAAAGGATAAGAAGGACAAGAAGGCGAAAAAGGACAAAAAGGGCAAGAAATAGACCGGGCGGGATGTCTCGGCCTGCGGTCCATTTTTTAACCAGATGAATTCAAGGACAAAGACGAATGAACATTCTGCGCATTATCATTGCCATTTTTCTGCCCCCCGTGGCGGCGTTTCTGACTGTCGGCATTGGCTTGCACTTCTGGCTGAACCTTATCCTGACACTTTGTTTTTTCGTGCCGGGCATGATCCACGCGCTGTGGCTGGTGGTTAAGAAAGCCGGGGACGACTAACCCTTCCGTTTTGGCCCCTTCATTTCTACAATCTTCCAAATTGGGTCAGATTCGTGGCATAAACCCGCGAACGAAAATGCGGGAACTTCGGGGCGTCCGGAAAAGGTTCGAAAAATCAGTATGTCGAACGATGGAAAGCGGTTTGTCGCCATTCTCGGCGCTCTCATTCTGGCCGGGTTTCTGGCGACCAGTCTGGTTAGCTATTTCGTAGCGCGCGACTCGCTGACCGATCAGATCGCCGAAAGCACCCTGCCGCTGACCAGCAATAATATTTTCTCGGAAATTCAGCGCGATCTTTTGCGCCCCGTTTTTATCTCCTCGCTCATGGCCCAGGATACTTTCGTTCGGGATTGGGCCCTGAATGGAGAGAAAGAACCCGATCAGATCGTGCGCTATCTCAAGGAAATCCAGGACCGCTACAAAACCGTCACAAGTTTCTTTGTCTCCGATCGTTCGCATAAGTACTACCACGCGGGCGGCGTGCATCGCCGGGTGGCGGCGGACAACCCCCGTGATGCGTGGTACTTCCGCGTTCGCGACATAGCCGGGGATTACGAAATCAACGTGGATCCCGACGAGATCAACAAGGACGCGGTCACGGTCTTCATTAATCATAAGGTCTACGATTACGCGGGCCGGTATATCGGCGCCACGGGCGTGGGCTTGGGGGTTACGGCCGTCAAGGAATTGCTGGAGACCTTCCGGCAACGCTTTGGCCGGATGGTCTACTTCGTTGACCTGGAAGGCAACGTCACCCTGCATGGCGCCGATTTCGACAGACCGGGGAACATTCGCGATCGCGAGGGATTGGCGGCGGTTGCAACGCAGCTTCTGGGATCGCCCGAGGGGTCGTTTTCCTACAGGAACGATGGCCGGACCTTTTATCTCAACAGCCGCCTTGTCCCCGAATTCCATTGGATTCTGATTGTCGAGCAGGACGGGGCGTCGACCGGGGAGTCAATTCTGCAGACCCTGCTTGCCAATCTCGCCATCTGCCTGGTCATCACTGCGGTTGTTATCATGATCGCCATTTATACCGTTCGCGGGTATCAGAGGCGTCTTGAGGACATGGCGACCACGGACAAGTTGACCGGTTTGGCCAACCGACAGTTGCTTGACGTGGTACTCGACCAAAATCTGAAATCCGTGAAACGATCGGGCAGCCCACTTTCCATGGTCATTTTCGACATCGACCATTTCAAATCGGTCAACGACCAGCACGGGCATGTGGTTGGTGACGCGGTGATCAAAAACATCGCTCATATCGCCGGCCAGTGTGTTCGCGAATCGGATTTCCTTTATCGCTGGGGCGGCGAGGAATTTCTGGCCGTGCTCCCCGAATGTTCCGCCGATCAGGCGCGCGGATTTGCCGAGAGAATCCGCAGAAAAGTCGAGGTGACGGTCAGTCATTGCGGCGACACCAATGTTTCCGTCACGGTCAGTCTGGGGGTTGCGCAAGTGGGCGAAGGCGAAACAGCCAACAAATTGATCAAGCGCACTGACAAAGCCCTTTTCGCCGCCAAAGAGGCCGGTCGCAACCGCGTCTTGGTGGCGGAATAGGTTACGTTCCCATCAAAACGGCGCTGCGTCCGGGCACGACGCGGCGGTATGAAAGGGCTTCGGCGATGTGCAGGCGGGTCACGCCGTCACTTCCGTCGAGATCGGCCAGGGTTCGTGCGACCCGTAAAACCCGGTGGTAGCCGCGCGCCGTGATGCGCAGCCGTCCGGCGGCTTCGGCCAGAAGAGCTTGCCCCGCAGAATCGGGAGCGGCGACGCTTTCCAGCAATTTCCCGTCGGCTTCGGCGTTGGTGCGCACCGGGCGGCCCGACACTTCAATCCCTGCGTAGCGGGCCTTCTGCACACTCCTCGCAGTATTGACGCGCGCGGCGATATCGGCGCTGTTTTCGGCGGGCGGCGGCAGGGACAGATCGGCCGGATTGACCGCGGGCACTTCCACATGCAGATCGATGCGATCAAACAGCGGCCCGGAAATTTTGGACTGATAATCGACGGCGCATTTGGGGGCGCGGTTGCAGGCCTGGGCGGGGTCATCCAGATAGCCGCAGCGGCACGGGTTCATGGCCGCGACAAGCTGAAAGCGGGCCGGATATGTGACATGCGCGTTGGCACGCGCCACACTGGCGCGCCCGGTTTCAATGGGCCAGCGACACCTCGCCCGGCCGCACCCGATGGCCGCCGCCGACCAGGGCTGGCAACGACGCCGAATGGTGCGGATCGCGAAACGGCCTGCGCCGGATCAGCCCGTCCTCGGGGATGTCGCCCGCCAGACTGTGGATCATGCTGACTTCCAGCGCTTCGACCGCGTCGAGCGGCGGCAACAGCCCCGGCAGGCGCGACGCCAGCATGGATTTGCCCGCGCCCGGCGGTCCCACCATCAGCATGTTATGACCACCGGCCGCCGCGATTTCCAGCGCGCGCTTGGCGGTTTCCTGCCCCTTGATATCCGCCATGTCGGGATAGATTACGTGATCGGCGGCCAGTTTGGCCTCGGGCGCGCCGATCAGTTGAGTTCCCTTGAAGTGGTTGATCAGGGCCAGAAGATGGTGGGGCGCCAAAACCGTCAGATCGCCCGCCCAGGCCGCTTCCCCGCCTTGTGAAGCGGGACAGATCAAGCCGCGATCATTGGCGTTGGCATGAATGGCGGCGGGCAACACGCCGGAAACCGGGGCCAGCGCTCCGTCCAGCGCCAACTCGCCCAAGGCGCAATAGCCTTCGATCTCGTCGGCGGGCACCGCCCCCATGACGGCCAAAACGCCCAAGGCAATGGGCAAATCGAAATGCCCGCCTTCCTTCAACAGGTCGGCGGGCGAAAGATTTACGGTAATGCGTTTGGGCGGCAGCGCCAGGCCCAGTGAATTCAACGCCGCGCGAACCCGCTCGCGGCTTTCGGCGACGGCCTTGTCGGGCAAACCGACGATGGTGAAGGCGGGCAAGCCGGATGCCATTTGCACCTGGACATCCACGTCCAACACATCAATTCCCGAGAACGCCACCGACCCGACACGCGCGACCAAAGGTTGAGACCCCTTCTTCTGTTGTCGCCGATCATAGGGGTCAAACGGCGCGGCGTGAAGGGGTTCGGCGTATTACTTTTGCGGTTCTTTATCCCGCGTCGCCGCAAACCGCCGTTCGATGGCGTCCCAGAGGGTGGATTCGAGGCAGACGTTGTCGTAGCGGTTGATTTCCTGCAAGCCGGTGGGTGAGGTCACGTTGATTTCGGTGAGGTAGTCGCCGATGACGTCGATGCCGACGAAGATTTGGCCCATTTCGCGCAAGGCCGGGCCGATGGCGGCGCAGATTTCGGCGTCGCGCGCGCTCAGAACTTCCTTCACCGCCTTGCCGCCCACATGCATGTTTGAGCGCGCCTCGCCCGCCTGTGGGATGCGCAGGATGACGCCGACGGCCTCGCCGTCCACCAGAATGATGCGCTTGTCGCCTTCGCGCACTTCGGGGATGTAGGCCTGGATCATCAAGGGTTCGCGCGACGTGCCTTCGAACATTTCAATGAGGGAATTGAGGTTCTCGTCGTCGGGCGTCACGTGAAATACGCCCGCGCCACCGTTGCCATACAACGGCTTGACGATGATGTCCTTGTGTTCGGCGCGAAAGTCATTAATGGCCGCGCGGTCCGACGTAATCAGGGTCGGCGGCAACAGTTCCGGAAAGTCCAGCATAAACAGCTTCTCCGGTGCGTTGCGGACCTCAGCGGGATCGTTGACCACCAGGGTTTGCGGGTGAATGCGCTCCAGCAAATGGGTGGTGGTGATGTACGAGAGATCAAAGGGCGGGTCCTGACGCAAAAGCACCACGTCGGCATCCGCCCCAAGATCGAGCGGGACCGGATCGCCCAGTTCGAAATGATCGCCATATTTACGCCGGACCTTCAGGCTTTGCGCGCGCGCCGTCAGGCGGCCGGCCTGAAAGGCCAGATCCCTGGGCTGGTAATAAAACAGCCGGTGGCCGCGCGCTTGCGCTTCAAGGGCCAGAACGAAGGTGCTGTCGGCATCGATGTCGATGCCGTCGATGGGGTCCATCTGAATGGCGACCGTCAAGGTCATTAAATCTGTTCCTCGGTTGTTAGCTTGCTTAGTTAATTAGGCTTTTCATTTCTTGCAAGAGGGCCTGGGCTTCGCGGCGGCTGGTGGGGTCGGCATCGTATTTAAGATACTCCTCCAGCGCCGCCACCGCTGCCGAGCAATTGCCCAGCCGCGCATTGATCAAACCCGATTCACGCCACGGATCGGCGACCATCGGCGCAAAAAGAGCAATGGTTTCAATGGTTTCCAAGGCCTTCTTCATGCGGCCTGCGCGAATCAGCCGAACCTTTATATTGTTTTGTAATCGAAACAAAATAGCGCGCTTGGACATGGGCGCATACCCGCCCGGCGTCAATTCGGCGTCCAGCCCTTCGGCCGCCTTTAGAAGCGCGCGCAGGTCCGCCGGTTCGAGCACTCGGCAACCGTCCGCCGGGTCGAGCACGGCCCGTTCGCCGTCCTTTTCCATACGAATCAGGAAGCGCGCCGGGAAATCAAGGCCGACCATATTCCAGCCCAGAACCTCGGCCACGTGCAGATGGATAATGCCCAGCGCCACCGGCAGGCCGCGGCGCGCATCAATGACCCGCATCAGGTTGGCGGCATCCAGGTCCTCGAAGGTTTCTTCCTCGCAGCCGTATCCATAGCGCCGCGTCAGCACGTGCGACAGGGCTTGCACCTGATCGCCCAGATCGCTTGTCCCGCGGGCGCTGCCCGCATAGGTGCCGACCTCGGTGGAAATTTTGGCCAGATGCCGGTGATAGGGTTCAAGGCTGGCGCGAGGCCGTCTGGCGGAAGCCAGCAGTAGCGCGGTCTCCGCCAGATCGATCTCGTCATCGGCCAACGCGCCGATTGCGCTCAGACTTTTGCGAGTTTTAGCCGGAAGTCTCACACTGGAAGCCTCACGAAGGTCCCTTCACCCGGACATGGCTGATAACGTTCTTCACGTAGTCAATCTCGCGGGCGTGCGCCAATACGCGATCCAGTTCGGCCTGTGATTGGGCGATTCCGATAATGTAGACGGTGCCGTTCACGGTTTCGAACACGTAGTTCACCGCCATAATGTCCCTGTTGAAGGTGATCTGTGTTTTTAGCTGCGCCGTGATCCAGGAATCCTTGGCCAGAACGACCGCGCCGCCACCGGCCAACTGGATTTCATTCAGCACCTCGCGAACCCCGCTTACGGTCCAGGCGAGCTTCACGGCATCGGCGCGCATTTGCTCGCTTGAAGCGATACCGGTCAACAGGGCACGACCTTCGTAGACCTCCACGCCGATCTTGACGGGAAGCATCTGATCTTTTTCGAGGTAAGACCCCAGAATCGATGCCTCGATTTTCAGATCCGTGGCCGCGCCCTCAATGCCGCGATCCGAATAGGCGGCGACGCCCGCCGTCGCGCCCGCGCCGACCACGACGCCGGTGCAACCCTGAAGGCCCATTGCGGCTGCTAAGACGAGAACGAACCCTAATGCCGCCGCGCTTGACGATCGTTTCATGTGTTTGACTCCTTAAATTCCAACAGGGATCGGGGTCCCGTATCGAGCGCATTCTAATCGCGGTTGCCGTTTGCCGGAAGAGGGAAGCGTTCAATCGGGCCGCCAGGCGTCGACGATGTGGCGCGGGACTTGCCACGGCGTTACCAAAATGACGTCAAAGCGCATGGAAAGTTCGGCCAGATGCGGATAACGGGCGATGAAGGCCAGAGCGGCCCGCGTTATGCGCCGGCGCTGGTTTGGCCCCAGAGCGTCGGCGGCTGCAATAGCGTCGGCCCGTGCCTTGACTTCAACAAACGCGATCAAGGAACCGCGCCGCGCCACGATATCAATCTCGCCCACCGGGGTTTTGTGGCGCGCCGCCAGAATGCGATACCCTTTCACGCGCAAGTATCCGGCGGCCAAACGTTCGGCGAAGCGCCCGAATCGCCATGCGTGTTGGCGCTTGGAGGTCGGTTTGGCCGGCATCAATGCGTTTCCGTCAAAGCGAGCGCGCGGGCGTAGACATCGCGCTTGGACCACCCGGCGCTCAGCGAAACAAGAGCGGCGGCGTCGCGCACGCGGTTCGTTTTCAAGGCCTCAATCAGGGCGTCGTCGACTTCTTCGGGCGAATATTTCCGCGCCTCAGCGCTTGGCGGCGCGACGACCAGCGTCACCTCGCCCTTGGGCGGGCCGGAGGCGGCGAAATGTTCGGCCAGTTCGCCAAGGGGGGCGCGCCGCACTTCTTCGAACATTTTGGTCAGTTCGCGGGCCATGGCGGCATGGCGCGGCCCCAGAACCTCGGCCATGTCGGCCAGTGAAGCGGCCAGCCGCTTGGGGCTTTCCAGAAACACCAGGGTCGCCGGAACGTTTGCCACTTTGGCCAGTGCCTTTTTGCGCGGTCCCGTCTTGGGGGGCAGAAAACCGGCGAACATGAAGCGGTCCGTGGGCAGGCCCGACAGCTGCAGGGCGGTCAGCACCGAGGATGCGCCGGGGGCTGCCGTCACCGGAATCCCTTCCGCAATGCATTCGCGGACCAGCGTGAAACCGGGATCGGACACCATGGGCGTGCCTGCGTCCGACACCAACGCCACGCTTTCGCCATTTTTCAGTCGCTTGATAAGGGCGGGCCGAACCTTGTCCGCGTTGTGCTCGTGATAGGGCGTCAGTTTGGCGGAAATGCCGTGCAACGCGAACAGTTTGGCGGTTACGCGGGTGTCTTCGCAGGCCACCGTATGGGCGCTGCGAAGGACATCGAGAGCCCGCAAGGTGATGTCGGCGGCGTTGCCGATAGGGGTGGCGACAAGAACCAGACCCACGGGCGGCGAAACCGACCGTTTACTAAGGGGCGCGCTGTCGATAGGCTCAGGCCCGGCTTCGGCCCCAGGATGAACTGAATGCGGAGGCATTGCGCCGGGCGATGTTTGGTCTGTTTCGTGTAACGAACTTTTTCGTTTCCGTGCCATTGGTGGCCGCCGCGCTGTTGTTGGTGGCCTGTGAGTCTTCACGATTGACGCCGTGGAGGCAAGGCGAGATCGGCCCGCCGATCTTGGCGGCTCCCGCGCCACCGGCCAAAGACAGTGAAATAAC
>Ga0233431_1005473_pt1 | contig 12305 bp, 13 predicted proteins | sample SI_118_April2016_FD_179867 | JGI IMG/M metagenome (GOLD analysis project Ga0233431, IMG submission 179867) | Seawater microbial communities from Saanich Inlet, British Columbia, Canada - SI_118_April2016_200_MG | ecosystem: Environmental > Aquatic > Marine > Inlet | place: Canada: British...
ATCCAGGCAAAGCATCGCCCATCGGCGGGACAGCGGAGAAGAAACGTTGTACACGTCGTTCTGCGGATGTGAAAGTCCCGTCAGCTTCTGCAGCGATCTGGGATGGGAGCGTCACGCCCGCCTTTTCACTGGCTTCCGTTGTGGAGGCCGTTTGCGCAACGACAACATCTGCCGCTTCAACAGCAGCCGCTACCAGAGCATCTTTTCCGGCAACATAGACGGTCTTGCCCTTCAATGCAGAAAGATCAGAAATAGCTTCATAACCCATTTCCCATGCGCCTTGCGTATTTGCATCTGCCCATACACCGATCAAACTTGTCGGGTTCAAATCAGCACAAGATTGCGCAAGGGTATCATCACCACTATATAAAACAACCGTGTTTTCAGCATCAGCAAAAGCCTTTTTTGCGGCTTCTATACCTACTTTAAGATCGCGCACAACTGTGGTTGCAAAAGCATCCAAGCGAGTTTCGGCTTCTGTCGCTACGATCAGTGTTGCACCGCGATCAGCAGCCTGTTTTGCACGCAGCCAAAAAACTGGAGCTTCGGCATAAAGGTCTCCGCCGATCACCAGAATGGCATCACCAGCGCCCGATTTACCGTAAGAACCGGACTTTGTAGTCAACGCACCACCACCAACTTCGCTGTAGCAAAGAGCTTTGCCGCCAACTTCATCAGCGAGGGATTTCATATTAAAAAGGTCTTCATTAGAAAGGCTGCCATCCACGAGATAAACTGCATCGCCTTTGGCCGCGCTTAATCTCTCAGCAGCTTCGGCAATAGCGACAGTCCATTCTTCTGGATTCGGTGCAAGAAGACGACTATCTGCACTAAAGTCAGCGAATCTGCCTTTATCACAGATCCAGGTTTCGTTGACAGCTTCGTTCTGTCGGGGCATAACTCGCTTTACAATAATCTTGCCACCGCTTTTTGCGTCGCGGCGCGTGTTGAGAACAGTATTACAACCAACGGAACATTCGCCACAGATTGAGGCAGTTGCGTCCATTTCCCAAGGTCGCGCACCAAAGCGGAATTGCGCAGTGGTTAACGCACCCACAGGACAAATATCGGTGGTATTACCCGAAAAAACGGAATCAAACCCAGGGTCCGAGGTGGTCATAATTTGGGTATGGCTGCCACGCTCTTCAAATCCAAGAACGGCTTCGCCAACAACTTCATCCTGAAAGCGGACACAGCGTCCACATTGGATACAGCGTTCGCGATCCAGCCAAATCGAATCACCAAGCGGGAAATGTTTTTCAGAATGACGTTTTTCGTTGAAATTGAAACGACTTTCCGCACTGCCATGAGCAAGAGTCAGATCCTGTAAGAGACATTCGCCGCCTTTATCACAGACAGGGCAATCCAAGGGGTGCGATGAAAGCTGGAATTCGAGCATATCGTTCTGCCCTTTGACAGCCTTCTCGCTGGTGGTCTTGACGACCATTCCTTCTGAAACAGGATTGGTGCAGGAGGTTTCAAGTTTCCAGCCCCAATTGATCTTCGGGGAACCATCTTCTTCCAAGACAGCTTCACCAGTTGCACGGTCAAAAGCAGGGCGGCCGATCTCTACAAGACATTGGCGGCACATGCCAACTGGTTCCATTTTTGGATGGTAGCAAAAGACAGGAATATCAATTCCAGCTTTTTTGGCGGCATCCACCACCAAACTTCCAGCGGGAACGCTTACTTCTTTTCCATCAATAGTGAGAGTAACTTCTTTGGTCATAAAAATACCTTTAAGTATTTCGTATTATGCAAAATCTTCAGGAAAACGCTCAATAGAACTCACAACAGCCATCGTTGAAAATTCGCCGAGAGCGCAGAGCGTTGTGCCTTGCATCTGCGTGGCAACGTCTTTGAGCAATGTCACATCTTCTTCTGTACCTTCGCCGTTATGAATGCGCTGAGTGAGCTTCTTCATCCAGTATGAACCTTCACGGCAAGGAGTACATTTACCGCAAGATTCGTGATGGAAGAAGTCCATTGTCTTTTTAATGAGCCAATCGAGGCTAATGGAATCATCGACCACAATAACGGATGCAGAACCGAGATCGCCTCCGACATTAGGGACATCCTCGTAAGTCAAGGGGGTATCGAGGGCTTCATCATTTGCCACAACCATCGAAGATGATGCACCAGCGGGCATGATTGCCTTGATGGATTTCCCATCTGGGATGCCACCACCGTGTGTAAAAATCAACTCACGGAAAGTGGTTCCCAGCGGAAGCTCATAATTGCCCGGCTTATTCACATTCCCCGAAAGGGAGAATATCTTTGTGCCAGGGCTTTTTTCGGTGCCAAATTTTCTGTAACCATCTGCACCGTGCGTAATAATATAAGGAACGCTGGTCAGCGTTTCGACATTGTTCACAACCGTCGGTTTATTGTACAAACCCTGCGAAGGCGGGAATGGCGGGCGTACACGAGGTTGTCCTCGTTTGCCTTCCATCGATTCAAGCAAGGCAGTCTCTTCACCGCAGATATAAGCGCCTGCGCCGAGATGGGTATAAATCTTCAAGGAATAATCTGTACCTTGAATATTTTCGCCCAAGAAGCCAGCTTTTTCCATTTCTTCGATCTTTTCATCGAGGAGATGAGCGACTTCCCAGAATTCGCCACGTAAGTAAATATAAGAATCATTCGCGCCGACGGCGTAAGAGGCAATTGCAATCCCTTCAAGGAATTGGAAAGGATTACTTTCCATGATCTCGCGATCTTTGAAGGTCCCGGGCTCAGATTCATCGGCATTGGCGACAACATAGTGGGGCCAGTTGTTATTGTCCATAAAGGACCATTTCACACCAGCGGGAAAACCTGCACCGCCACGACCACGTAATCCAGCATTCTTAACTTCATTTGTTACATCAGCGGTATCCATCTTAAGGGCTTTCTTTAGCCCATCAAAACCGCCGTTCTTTTGGTAAACATCGATCTGATCGATATCAGGCACATCACGATGACGAAGGAGCATATAAAACATTATTTGGCCTCCTTAGCATCTTTGCGCAAAACTTCGATCAATTCAAGTGTGGCGTCGACGGTCATCTCTTCGTGATATTTAATGCCTTTGCCGCTCTGTACTTGGAACATCGGTGCTTTATCGCAGGCAGCCAGACATTTCACTTCTTCCAAAGTAACCAAACCATCGGCTGTCGTTTCGCCGGGTTTCACGTTCAATTTTTCAGAAAGCTCGGCAAGATATTGATCTGCGCCACGTAGGGCACAACCAATATCGGTGCAAACTTGCAAACGATACTGACCGGCTTTTTCATCGTGGAACAAGGTATAAAAACCTATGATCGCCGAGATTTCGGTGGTTGTCATATCCAGAATATTGGCTATATCGGCTTTATCAGCTTTCGTAATATAACCTTCTTCGCGCATTGCCATATAAAGCAACGCCATGACAGCCGAACGCTTATGCTTTGGCGGATATTTTGCCAGAACTTTCTCAATTTCTTGTGGATATTTTTCAGCTAGGCTCATCGATCCACATCTCCCAAAACAATATCAACACTACCGATAATGGCAACCAAATCGGCAATCAAAAGGCCCTCTGTCATATCGGGCATAGCCTCCAAGTTATTATAGGAAGGCGTACGCCAGTGAACACGATAAGGCTTCGGGCCGCCGTCACTTTCAAGAAATACGCCCAACTCGCCACGAGGAGATTCTACAGCAGCGTAAACGCTACCTTTGGGCACATCAAAACCATCTGTCCACAATTTGAAATGGTGGATGAGTGATTCCATGCTTATGCCAATCTCGGAGCGCGGGGGCGGGACAATTTTACGATCATTAGAGCAGACAGGTCCGAGCGGCAGCTTGTTTAGAGCTTGCTCGATGATCTTCAGCGATTCGCGCATTTCTTTAATGCGGACTATATACCGAGCGTAGACATCGCCTTCTGTCGCTGTGGGGACTTCAAAATCGTACTGCTCATAACCGGAGTAGGGACGTTTCTTTCTCAAGTCCCAATCTGGGCCAGAGCCACGAAGAGTGGATCCCGTAACCCCCCATTGGAGTGCTTCTTCGGCAGTCATTTTGCCAATTCCTAGTGTGCGATCCAAGAAGAGAGGATTTTTCGTTAGCAGATCTTCGTATTCGTCAATGCGTTTGGGGAAAGTATTTAAGACGTTCCGAACAGCATCGTCAAATTCGACGGGAACATCGCGCCAAAGACCGCCTGGGCGGATATAAGTAGTCATCATCCGTTGGCCGGAAACCAGCTCGAGGATATCGAGAATAACTTCACGTTCACGGAATGCGTAAAGAAATACTGACATCGCGGCAACGTCCAACGCGGAGGTACCCAGCCAAACCAGGTGCGAAGCGAGGCGCTGTAATTCAGCAAGAATCACACGAATGGCTTGCGCGCGAGGCGGCACATCCAGATCGAGCATCTTTTCTAGAGCCAAACAATAAGCGAAGTTGTTGCCGACCGTATTAAGATAGTCGAGGCGATCTGTCATTACTTCGGCTTTCAGATAGGTCTTCGATTCCATATTTTTCTCGATGCCTGTATGTAAAAATCCGACATCGGGAACACAGGTAATGATCGTTTCACCATCTAATTCAAGCAAAAGTCGCAAAACACCGTGCGTGCTGGGGTGTTGAGGTCCCATATTAAGAAGGACTGTTTCACCATCGAGCGCGCGTTGAGAAACAAGATGCTTAATATCGTCTAGGGTAACTTCGGGGAGAGCATAAGGAGTAGCCATTACATCTCTCCTTTTGGTTTGCTGAGGTCAATTTCTTCAAAATTGAAGGTGAATTGCGGCTCTTCGTAGCCCAAAGGATAATCTTTGCGCAAGGGGTGTCCATCCCAGTCATCTGGCATCAGGAGACGACGCAAATCGGGATGTCCTTCAGCTTTGATGCCGAACATATCCCAGAGTTCGCGTTCACGCCAGTTGGCATTTTTATATACGCCGGTCAATGTGGGGATGGTGGGGTTTTCTCCTGCCACAGGAACTCGCAAAGTGAGTTGCAAATTCTTGCTAAGAGAATTGAATACATACACAATATGAAAGCGCGGCGACACTTCGGGGAAGTAATCGACAGCCGTTATTGTGGAAAGGAGCGCAAAATCAAAATCATCACGCAATTTTTGCCCAGCAGCAACGATATTATCGGAAGAAAGCACTGCTTCCACTTCTCCGAAGATTTCTCTCGCTTCTGCGCCAAAATCCTTTTCTAAGGTTTGAACGATCGGTTGGAGTTTTTTGTTCATAAATAATTCTGTCTTTTATTTTGAGTGTAGACACTCGGTTTTTAGTGATAAAAGTACACTTATTTTCAAACAAACCCGGTTTTTTATGCTCGGCTGAACATAAAAAACCGAGTGCCTATACTATAATACGTCTCTGATCTTTAACTTCTCTACTTTTTCATGTAGAGCCATCACGCCGCCGATCAATGCCTCTGGGCGCGGAGGGCAGCCAGAAATATAAATATCGACGGGGACAATTTCATCTACACCTTGAACGACAGCGTAATTATTGAAAACACCACCACAAGATGCGCAATCCCCCATTGCGATAACCCATTTGGGTTCTGCCATTTGATCATAAAGATGGCGCAAAACAGGAGCCATTTTTCGGCTCACACGTCCGGCAACGATCATCAGATCAGATTGGCGCGGGCTGGGGCGCATAAGCTCCATCCCGAAACGGCTCATATCATAATCGGCGGCTTGGGCAGCCATCATTTCGATAGCGCAACAAGCCAACCCAAAAAGCATAGGCCACATCGCCCGTGTGCGCCCCCATCCAACAGCACTTTCGAGCGTTGTAGTAACTACGCCCATATCGGCGAGTTTTTCTTCTACTCCCATTCAAAAGCTCCTTTCTTCCACGCATAGACATAGCCTACGAGCAAAATACCAATAAAGACAAGCATCTCTATAAAAATAAAAGTTCCCATTCCATTTTTAATATATTCTCGGAAGGAAACTGCCCATGGCAACAAGAAGATGACTTCAATGTCAAAAAGAATGAACAAAACGGCTACGAGATAAAAGCGCACCGGCATTCGGCGTGTGCCTGGGCCGACGGGCACCATCCCTGACTCGTAAGGCATCGACTTTCTTTTGGTCTCACGTTTCGGACCAAAAAGCGTCCCCAAAGAGACAGCGATAACCCCTACCGCCGTTGTAAGGACAAGCAAAATTGCTATGGCAACATATTGAAATAGCATTAGTTCCTCGGATGTCTAAAACAGGTTGTGATACAAAGCACTATTCTAACATAAAAAAGACCCAAAAGGTCAGGTCTTTTTTACTTTTTTTATAGACAAAACACACATTTAACGCCTTTTTTAGGATGAAAAACCGAGACGCGCCTGTCTCACGGCGTGATACCGTTGATCTGGCTTTTATACTGTCTCCACATCGGGTACGCCCATGATGTTATACCCGGAATCGACATAGAAGATCTCACCCGTTGTGCGAGCAGACAGATCTGAGCTAAGAAAGACTGCCGCGTTACCAACATCTTCGATGGTGATATTCTCATTCAGGGGAGCCATTTCTTCAAATGCCTTGTACATCGCTTTGAAGCCACCCACACCTGCTGCCGCCAAAGTACGGATAGGACCTGCTGAGATCGCGTTAACGCGTACTTTTTGCTTTCCAAAATCATAAGCAAGATAACGGGTGGATGCTTCGAGAGCCGCTTTGGCAACGCCCATAACATTATAGTTTGGGGTTACTTTGACAGAGCCGTGATAAGTCATCGACACCATCGCACCGCCGGGATTCATCAGCGGTTGAAAAGCGCGTGCTAGAGCAACGAAAGAAAAGACGCTAATATCCATTGCAAGATGAAAACCTTCGCGACTGGTATTATAAAAGGGTCCCCGCAATTCATCACGATTTGCAAAACCGATCGAGTGGATGAGAATATCTATTTTCCCGAAACGTTCTTCCGCTTTTGCAACAACGGCTGCAATATCTTCATCTTTGCTGACATCGCACTCCTCGACAAAATCACAGCCTATCGATTCTGCGAGCGGACGTACGCGCCGTTCCAAAATTTCGCCGGCGTAGCTGATGCCAACCGTAGCCCCTTCACGGTGAAAAGCCTCAGCAACTCCCCAGGCAATTGATTTCTTGTTGGCTAGCCCAAAAATAAGTGCTGTCTTTCCTTCTAACAAGCCCATAATATCTCCTTCGATAATTCATTACTTCGAGTGTATAACCCCATCGACTGGTTGAGAGTGACGCGCGAATTTAAAATGGGGTGTAGACGCAGTTCATATAACGAGAGCAAGTTAAAATCCACGAACGACGCGTTGCCAACTACCTAACCGGTACGCAAATACATAATTGCACCCAAAATGGTGAGAACAGTAGGGGTAAATACGCCAGCAAACATGCGGTGCTTAGATCAGTTATAAAAAAAGTGATGGATTATTTATCCACCACTTTTTGCGTATCAGAATTAGGGTGATTCTATAGGCGTAGCCTCGACTTCCGCCTCAAGTATTGGGGGTCCTGCTAATGGGACAATATCGGGTAAGTCAGGCAAATCGTTGACCAATAATTGCCACACGATATTCAAGCTAACACCTGACGGATAAGAAAGTCAACAACCGGAACATGCCCCGCTAGCAGATGGCGGATGAGGACCTAGGTGGCTTGTTTGAGTATTTGGAATCGTTGCCATTGGTTTGGGGATACCCCGTCAGCCAACTTACCGTCCCAGCCAGGGAAAAAACAGAGCGTATAAAATGCTGCCTACGACACAGGTGGCGATCGCCACTGGGAGACCCTTCCTGCTCCAAAGCGCCGGGGTTATGGGTGTACGCGTTCGTTGCGATAAAGAAACGACAATGATATTAGCTGCGGTGCCAATACTAGTGGCATCACCGCCGAAGCCCGCCCCAAAGACCACCGCCCACCACAGTGCGCTCACATCCACTCCTGCGGCAGCAAGCCCCTGAAGGAGTGAGATCATGGCAATCGTGACCGGCACATTATCCACTAGGGCTGCGATCGCTGCCACTACCCAGATGATAATGATCCCAAGCAGACGGGGGTTCGTACGGCCGATATCCGTCAGGGCTGTGATGAGAGGTTCAAAGGCTCCGGCCTCTTCAAGCCCCCCCACCATTACGAACAGACCAATGAAGAAGAGGAGCACAGACCAATCAACGCGTTCCAGCACCTCACGCACGTCGGGTCTAACCCATACCAGTGCCACGGCCGAAGCTGCAAGGGCAATGAATCCCGAGCTGAGATCCAGGTTTTTTTGAAAAAGGAACAAGCCGATAGTTACCGCTAATACGATCAGAACACGGCGCATCGTCTGGCGATCCTTCAGCGCCGCATCAGCATCCAGATTCATCACCACCTCCGGGTTGGTCGGGCGAATAGCAAGTTCATTCCGGAAGAGAAAGCGTAACATGACCAGCGTCAATACCCCTGCAACAGCCACGATGGGCATGGAATGGGTAAGGAAGTCGGTGAAGCTGTAGCCGGAGGCTGAGGCCACCAGCACACTGGCCGGATCGCCGACAGATGTCCCCACATCAATCGTATCAGAAAGCAGCGCCTGGGCCATCAAAATAGGTACCGGGTTGATGCCAAGAAGCTCAGAGATCAGAATGGTCACAGGCCCGATGAGGACAACCGTTGTCACATTGTTAAAAAATAGCGACACGATCGCGGTGCCACCGCCGAGCAACAGCAATAAGCGCCATGGATCGCCGCGCGAGAGTTGGCCAGCCCTGACCGCGACATATTGGAAAAACCCCGTGGGCTCCAGGATGGACACCAGCATCATCATGCCAAGGAGCAAGGCCAGCGCGTCGAACTCGATCGACTCCAGCACCTGGGAATCGGAATAAAAACCCATTATCTTCCCAGCACCTACCATCACCGTTGCCCCAGCCAGGGCAGCAATCGTATGGTTCAGCTTGTCGGTAAAGATCAAAGCGAGAGTGACAGCCACGATCAGTGCTGCGACAATTGGAGCCATCAATCCGCTTCCTGTTCATCGGCCTGGGAAATCGGCCAGTTAATGAGAAAGGCTCTTCCGATATCCACCCGTGAAGCAATACCCACCAGTTTCCCCTCTTTCACCACGAGTAAATCCCGGAGTTTATGTTTCTCCATTACCGACAGAGCCCTGATCAGTGCACAATTATCTTCAACAACCACCGGGTCTCTCATGATATCGGCCACCGACAGCCTCCCCACCTCTTCCAGGTTCTCCAGGGAGGGAGATTCCAAAGCCCCGTAATCCTTGATAAAACCGATGTCTGACAAGAGGGAGACAAAATCTGGCAGGAGGATCTGGATAATGTCGCCCATTGAGATCACCCCGACCAGTGTGCCCGCCTCGTCCACCACCGGCAGAGTGCCCACCTTTTTCTCCATCACAAGGACTGCTGCCTCCCTGACCGTCATATCAGCTTCCGCAGAGACCACGTTATGCTTCATCCATTTGCTAATTTGCTGCTTATCCATTTCCATCTCCTTCCTTGGGGCCGCTCAGGAACCTCTCCACCTCCTCGACACGGCCAGTTTCGCCAGCCACGTCTCCAATATTGGATACCAACTCCTCGGCGATCACGATAGCAAAGGGGTGCACGCCAATCACGAGTGCAATCTGGATTGATAGCGGTGCAATCAGCAGAATCGCTGTCACATCGTTCAGGAAGGCTGAGGCGAATCCTGTTAGGGTAATCAGTGCCACAGCGATTAGCAAGGCATTCCCTTTGGCTTTTTATACATCTGAAATGAGAGCCATCTAAAGACTCTGGTTTCGGCCCAGAATCCCATAAAAATCATCATCCCCATGATTAGCGCTATCACGTTCCAGTCTACGACGGCCATTGCATCTTCGAAGGTGAGCAAGCGCAGTGTCGGGTTATACGCCCCCCAAATATAAGCGACCAAAAAGACACCAACTGCGCCAAGTAGTGCGGCGGCGATTTCGTGAAGCAAATGAAAGGAGATTGCGATGAATACAAAAAGAAAGATACCTGCCGCGATTAAGGCGGCAATGCCTAATTCTCCCCCGGAGTATAAGATCGCTTGGTTCAGCATGGATACTCAAATCTCCTTTTTCCTAAGGGTAATTTTATCCTATATTTGCTTTGTTTTGGGCGAAAAACAGAATATGGGCTTGTGTATAATGAGAAAATCATGATGGAAAAATCATCTATAGAGTACTCTAAGCCCTTGATTTAGTCACTAAGACAAGTATTATGTATCCATAGAATAACTTTTTGATACTGCAAAACTTTAGAAATAGACCTTTTCGTAAAAACTATTCTCAGGATAATAACATGACAAAAAAAATATTCCCTTTGATTTTCCTTGTAGCTATTCTTCTATCTGCTTGTGGAGCGCAAACGCCTGAAGCTTCTACAGCCACGCCAAGTGCTACCGTCTCGCCAGCTACAAACACGCCAAAACCGACATCTACGCCAGCATCTGATGATACGCCAACCCCGGAATCTGAAGCCACCATCGCCCCTACGGCAACAGAGATTCCGCCCGAAAATGCAGCCGACTGTATCAACGAAGCCGCTTTTGTCAGCGACGTAACCATTCCTGACAATAGTGACCTTAATGCAGACCAAGCCTTTACAAAAACATGGCGGATCAGGAATACAGGGACCTGTATTTGGTGGTCTGGTTATAGATTAAGTCACTATTCAGAAAGTGCATTAGGCGCAGCAGAATCTGTCCCGCTACCACGAACAAATGCTGGCGAAACAGCAGATATTTCTATAGAGTTGATAGCGCCTGATACGGCCGGAACTTATCAAGGAAATTTTGTCGTCAAAAACCCAGATGGTTTGATAATGAAGGTTGATAACGATTCTCGTTTGTGGGTAATCTTCAATGTAGGAAATACTACCGCCGCAGGTAACACACCTACTGGCAGTGGAAGTAAAGCCTCTTGTGCATTCACAACTGACGCACCTCTCACAGATCAGCTGCTAGCTGTGATCAATGCCTATCGTGTTCAGAGCGGCGTTCGAGCTTATACGATAAATCAAGAATTGGCAGAAGCAGCTCAAGAACATGCGGCGGATATGGCTTGTAATCAACTTTTTGTCCACGTAGGCTCAGACGGCTCTACGCCGCAAACGCGCTCAACAGCTGCTGGATATTCTGGCGCAAAGGTGACAGAAAATGTTTATGGCAGCTACCCACCCCTTTCTCCTGAAGAGGTAAAGGATTGGTGGCGGCTCGACCAGGTGGATATCAATCACAATAAAAACCTGATCAGCACCCAATACACCGAAGTGGGGATCGGCTACGCATTCTTTAACAACTATGGTTATTATGTGGTCGTTTTCGGCGTGCCGTAGAGGCAGTGTTCAGTTTTCGGTAATCGGTTTTCAGCATACAGTCAAACTATAGTAGGCCGCGCTTGCAGCGTGGCTTACTTTTTTAATGGCAACCAAGCCCAAATCGCGTTTGATTTACGATGTTCATTAAACGGGAAATGTGTTGATTTTGCCTATCCGCTCGTTTGACGGGAGCAAGTTAATTCTTCCCCCTAAAACATCAGAACTTTATAAGAGTCTATTAACATCCCTTGACGCTGGTTATGGGGGCAAGTATCATTTGGGGCGAAATTAGCACTCTGCACCACAGGGTGCTAAAATGTTGAATAAGGAAGATTTGCCCAAGATGACTACTACCCTTAAACCTCTCGGCGACCGTGTTGTCGTGGAACCGATCAAAGAAGACATTTCTGCTGGCGGAATTGCTTTGCCCGAAACGGCAAAGGATGAACCACAGCGGGGATTTGTGCTTGCAGTGGGTCCCGGTTTAAGAGATGCAAAGGGTCAGCGCATGGAGATGGATATCGTCGTTGGCGATAAAGTTCTTTTCGCCCGTTATGGCGGTTCATCGCTTAAGCACGAAGGCAAAGATTTGCTTATTCTTCGCGAGGATGAAATTCTCGCAATAATCGAAAACTAATTCAATTTTTTGGAGGCTTTACCAATGGCAGCAAAACAACTTTTATTTTCAGAAGAAGCACGTCGTAGCCTTAAAGAGGGCATGGACGTTCTTGCAAACGCAGTAGCAACCACGCTTGGGCCAAAAGGCCGCAACGTTGCTCTCGACCGCAGTTTCGGCTCCCCTACGATCACCCACGATGGTGTGACTGTAGCCAAAGAGATCGAACTCGAAGACCCTTTCCAAAATATGGGCGCACAGCTTCTAAAAGAAGCTGCCACCAAAACCAACGATATCGCTGGTGATGGCACAACCACATCCACCGTTTTGGCACACGCCATTGTGACCGAAGGTCTCAAAACCCTCGCTGCTG
>Ga0233431_1005475_pt1 | contig 12300 bp, 10 predicted proteins | sample SI_118_April2016_FD_179867 | JGI IMG/M metagenome (GOLD analysis project Ga0233431, IMG submission 179867) | Seawater microbial communities from Saanich Inlet, British Columbia, Canada - SI_118_April2016_200_MG | ecosystem: Environmental > Aquatic > Marine > Inlet | place: Canada: British...
GAGCATGGTTCCAGAAGGCATGGTCTACGAGTTCCTTCGACAGGGATTGCTTGAACCAGCACTTGTCCAGTTGAAAGCGCTTTATGGTCCCCGACTGCGTGCCTGTCTCGATGCAATGGATCGGCATCTGCCTGAAGCGGAATGGGTGAAACCAGAAGGTGGATTCTTCGTCGGTGTTACGCTTCCCGAAGGCGTAGCCGCTGGCGATGTGAGAACACGTGCACTTGACGAGGACGTTGTGCTAAGCAATGGCGAGGATTTCTATCCTGATGGAGATGGATCACGGTTTGTCCGGATTCCCTTCTGCGGCGTCAGTGAAACGGATATTGATACTGCGATTGCTGGCATTGCCAAGGCAGTTCGCAGTTTAAGCTAAGAACACGAGGAGGCATTACTATGCCCAAACTAGCAAGTAAAGACGTCTTGAGGGCCGACCAATTCAGCAAGGACGAGATCTCATTGATCATGAAACTGGCAGGCGAATATGAAGCGGCCTTGCTACAAGGTAAGGTGCTCAACGTCATGGAGGGCAAGATCCTTTCAACGTTGTTCTATGAGCCGAGCACACGAACACGCCTGTCCTTCGAAGCTGCCATGCTTCGCTTGGGCGGAACCGTTGTAAGTGTGGCTGAAGCCAAGTCCAGTTCGGCATCCAAAGGTGAATCGCTGCATGACACCATCAAAACTGTTGAGGGATATGCAGACGTAATCGTGTTACGACATCCTCAGATTGGATCCGCCGAAGAAGCTGCTCGAGCAACAGATACTCCAATTCTGAATGCAGGGGACGGCGCAGGCCAGCATCCGACGCAGTCGCTGTTGGACTTCTATACCATCCAGAAGGAAAAAGGTACTGTTGACGGTCAGACCGTCGTACTAGCGGGAGACCTGAAGAATGGACGAACCGTCCACTCGCTCGCCCTTCTTTTGGCTGACTATGATGTGAAGTTCATCTTTGTCGCACCAAAGGCGTTGCAGATGCCGCGAGAGATTGTGGATCGACTCAAGGCAAACGGAACGGATGTTCAGGAAACTGAAAAGCTTGCTGAGGGCCTCGAATCCGGTGATGTGCTCTACATGACAAGAATTCAGAAAGAGCGCTTTGAGGACGTGGCAGAGTACGAGCGATTGAAGGGAAGCTTTGTCCTGACGCGAAAGCACTTGGACCAGGCCAAGGATGGCATTTCCATCATGCATCCTCTGCCACGAGTCAATGAAATCGCAGAGGATATGGACGACTACAGCGGTGCTGCCTATTTCAGGCAGGCTGCCAATGGCGTTCCCGTACGCATGGCCTTGTTGGCGCTTGTTTGCGGACAAGCATAGTGAATTGCGCTATCCAGCGGTTCGCAGTGGTGCGAATCGCTGGGCGCGACGTTCAAGTGCATGGAATGCCCCGTAAAGGGACTGGTGGACTATATGACAGCAAAGCAAACATCGGGAAGCGGCCAAGTCGTAAGAGTTGTCGACAAGGCGTTCAGTGCTCTTCAAGTCTTGTCTCAAGCTGACCGGGATATGGATCTTGCCGGACTAGCAGCAAAGACCGGATTGCCCAAGAGCACGCTTGTGCGCCTGCTCCACACGATGAAGCTACACAACATCGTTCAGCAGGATGTGAAAACGCGTCGCTATCGCCTGGGATGGGCGCTGATCCATCTCGGCAAGGCGGCAGAACACCAGTTTGATCTGGAGCGGATCGTGCGGCCCTATCTAGAACAGCTTGCCAACGAGACGAGCGAGACGGCATCGTTTGCTGCGCTCGAAGGAAAGCGTGCTGTCTATCTGGCACAGGTCTTGACTGATAGCATTATCCGGGGTGTTCCGCCCATTGGTGCTGAATTGGCCCTGCATTGCACTGCAGTCGGGAAAGTTCTTCTCACATCTTTCTCAGACGAACAGATGGAGAAGCTGGCCGCTGAACACGGATTGCCGAGATTAACTGAGAGTACGATCGACAATACCGAACAACTGCGCAGAGAAATCGCTCTGGTTACTGAACAGGGATATGCAGTGGATAACGAGGAAGCCGAACGGGGTGGACGATGCATTGCTGCTCCCATACATGACGAGACGGGCGCGGTTATCGCTGCTTTGTCCATCACGGGTCCTACGAGCCGCATTCAATTGGACCGAGTCGACGAATATGCTCAAGTCGTGAAGAGAGTTGCTTCCAAGGTAACGGAAGCTTTGAAAGCGCCATAGCATGGTCCAGTCCGCTGCACGAAGAAGTGTGCTTGGTCTATGAGCGCTTCCATTCACATTCCATTCTATGATCACGGGGCGGAGTATCGCCTTATCCGTCACGACATTGATCATGCCATTGAGCGTGTATTGCTCAGTGGTGAATACGAGCAAGGGGACGAAGTCGCATCCTTTGAAAAGGAATTCTCCGCCTATCTTGGATTGCCCTGTGCTGTAACCACAGGATCGTGTCACGGCGCTATGTACCGGGGCATGCTTGCGCTTGGAATTGGCTCCGGCGATGAAGTGATCACGCCCTCCAACACAGACATTGCCTGTACAGTAGCCATCCGTCGTACGGGGGCAGCATTTGTCTTTGCTGAGATCGACGAACGTACTCACAATCTTGATCCAGTTGATCTCATTGATCGGATCACACCGCGCACGAGGGCGATCCTTGCTGTTCACATGTATGGTCACCCAGCTGATATGGCTGCCATTCAACAAATCGCCAATGAGCATGACTTGCTGATCATTGAGGATGCCGCCATTGCTGTGGGAGCAACTTATCAAGGAAAGCGCGTGGGAGGATTCGGAGACATTGGGTGTTTCAGTCACGCTCCCTCCAAGATTCTCGGCAATTGCGGTGACGGAGGAACCCTTGTCATGCACGACGAGGCGATGGCCGATCGCATCCGGCATCAATTCATCTACTGGCAGATGCGCGCCACTCGCGGGGAGGCCTCGGGTGTGAAGATGCGCCGAGGCTTTGAGATTATTGAAGAAGGCATGCACGGACGAATGGTTGAGATCTCTGCTGCCATCTTGCGAGTCAAGTTGCAGCATCTCGATCAATGGGTCGCTGCTCGTCAGCATCTTGCCGATACCTACCGTGAGCATATGAGCGGATTGGATCTAATCCTTCCCGAGGAAGTGGGCGCAATCACCCATGCCTATCGCAATTTCGTCGTTCGAGTCCAAGAGAGAGAAGACGTGAGAAGACGACTTGCTGAACTCGGTGTCGAAACCAACATGCATTACACGCCGCCCCTGCATCTTCAACCCGTGTACGCATCGCTTGGCTATCGAAGGGGAGACTTCCCAGTGACTGAGCGTGTGTCCGAGGAACTGTTCACCCTGCCTATCTATCCCCACCTAAGTGAGACGCAGGTGGCGTGGGTCTGTGAAGCGATGGCACAGGCACTCGCCTAGCCCCGTCTCTGTCTCAACCATCCACAGGATTGCGGGAATCGTCGACAATCCCTCTTGTCCCCAAGACAGACAGCACGAGTGCAAGCGTCATGATCCCTGCCATTACCATAAACATAGGGTGATATCCCCATATCGTGACCAGCGTTCCCGCCAACACGGGACCAATGAGTCCGCCCAATCCTCGGCAAGAATCGAGCAACCCAAACATCGTGCCCTGGTAGGCCAAGGGGATAATCCTGCCGATATGCGCTGTGGAGCCAGAGTAGTAGGCGCCGAACGATAGTCCCAGGGGGATTCCAGCCACAGCGAACAGGAATGGTGTCCTCGCGAGGGAGTAGACAAGCGGATAGAGAATGACAATGGCAAAACCGAAGACAATAACTGTCTTTCGACTCATTCGATCCACAAGGTTACCGAACACGAGTGTAGCCAGAACAGCGACAGCGGGATTAACTGCACCCACAATGCCCATCACACTGCTTGAGAGGGCATGGGAAGACATATAGACATAGGCCAAGGCCCCTACGCCTGTTGTGGCAAGTTGCCTTAGCATGACAGCCGAATAGAGGAAGGTCAATTGGCGGGTCCAGACATCACGCCAGCTTCCTTGAGATTGGTTCTTGTCAGCGTTGTTTGATGCCGCGGCCTGATGAGGGACTCGAAATAGCGCAGGGATAACAAGGATCGGCAGCATGGTAACGATGAAGAATGTCACGCGATAGCCAGCTCTCTCCAACAGATAGCCAGCCAGCATCCCTCCGAAGACGAATCCAGCAGCGCGGGCAGCAGAGAGGAAGGAGAGATTGCGCCCTCGATTGGCATCTGTGCTTAGTGCGGAAATGAGTCGCATGCCTATCGGTGCAATGCCAATGGCGAGGAAGCTCCTGACTGTTCCCAAGACCAGGATCACAGGGGCTGCCAACAGCCCCACCAAGGGAACTGTGGCCAACGACGTTCCAAGGAAGATCCAAATGACTAGCCATCGACTCGAGTAGCGGTCGCCGAGTCCTCCCCAGATGGGACTGGCCAGCAAGATTCCTGCCCATGTGAGGCTTCCACTGAGACTAATCAGCAGGGGCGATGCCCCGAGGTCCTTGAGATACAGTTGAACGAGAAGGGCAAGGGCAGCTTCGAGTGTGAGGAGGATCGTCGCTGCCAGGACAAGCGCCTTGACAGCTGGATCTATTCGTCTCGAAACAAGCTGTGGATTCCTCTTTGAGCGATTCACCCTTAAGGGTACTGTGCTGCGAGCCACAATGCGAGGGATGGTGCCATATAGCGGAATGATAACACGAGTAAGGAATCACGGGTGTAATAACTACGCCACATTCCTTCATTTGGCCTTGCTGGAAGTGGTATCGGCTGCCGCATCGTGATATTGTTGGAGATCAAGAATGAGGAGAGGGATATGTGCTACATGATTGCTGCAGGGAAGAAAGCGACGATTGACGGGTCTGTTCTCGTGGCACGCAACTGTGATTCCGTTTCCACGGATGCCCTTCGGATCGTGTCTATACCACGAAAGACTCATGCTCAAGGCTCCATGGTTCCCATCCCCGTTTCGAATGAGAAGCCCAACGATGCCACAGTGGCTCAAGGATGGCAGGCACGCCCTGTCATTCTTCCGCAAGTCAGTGAGACTTTCGCCTATACAGCGGCTATGCGATTCGTGCCTGGGGATGCGATGGGCATGGTGATGGGGGGGATCAACGAACATCAAGTGAGCGCTGGGGCCAGCACGGGTGGCTGGGTTAAGAACGTGGTTGAGGAACTCACGCCATGGTCTGAAACCGTCATCGGTGATTTCATGATGACCCTCGTATTGGAGCGATGCACAACGGCTCGTGAAGCCGTGGAGTTTTGTGGCGCAATGACTGAAGCCTATGGTGGCCGCACAGACAATTACCTTCTGAGTGATGCCAATGAGGCCTGGTTGTTTGAGCAGTATCAGGGAACGCATTGGGCTGCAGTGCGCGTGCCCGATGATTGCTTTGTCGTTGAAGCGAATTCCTTCAGGATTGAAGAAATCCACACTGAGGACCCGGACAACTACTTGTGTGATCCAGACCTCATACCGTTTGCAGTAGCGCACGGGCTTTGGGATCCAGCATCTGGGGACCCCTTCCGCGCTGCAGAAGCTTATGGGGATAATGATCGCAATCGGCCGAGGGGAGCGCATGAGCAACCCTTCTACAGTCTACATAGAATTTGGCGGGGCATTTCTCTGTTGGCGCCAGATCTTGATCTCGATCTGTATGAACCGACGAAACGATATCCACTGTTCGTGCCTGCGACTCGCAAGTTGAGTGTAGGCGGCCTCCTCGCTGTCTTGAAGGATACGTTTGGCGGAACAGCGCTGGATGAATATGGTCAGCAAGAGGATGGATTCCCGACAGTCGTCGATCCGATTACCGGACACTATCGACAATCCCCAGCCTGGTGTAGCTCTCGTGTGATCGGATGCCCTCAAACGATTACGTCGTGGGTTGTCCAGAGTAGAGGCCATCTGCCTGATGCCATTGGCGGCGTATTTTGGGGCGGTCTTGCCGCTACGGCCTCAAGTCCGCACATTCCCTGGTATGCGCACAATACACGTGTTCCCAAAATGTTTGGCATTGCAGACGCTGGAGACGGCGGGGGCTATCAAACTGATTCTGCCTACTGGCTGTTCGAGAATGTTGGCAACCTGATGAATCTGTTCTATCAAGGGACTGTGGACGTGGTTCGTGAGCGATGGGAAGCCTTTGATGACGATCTGTTCCGGCGCCAAGCACAAATAGAGCAATGGGCTGCAGAACTTTATGAGTCGCGCCCACAAGCTGCTGCCGATTTCCTTTCGGACTATTCCTTCAGTCAGGGATTGAAGGCACTCGAAGCAGGACAGAGCATGCTGGCAGATCTTTGGACTCGGCTTGCGCTGATGAACAATCCGCAAACGTCGAGAGTCTACGAACCCATTCAGTGTTGGAAGGATCGTGAAGAAATAGTGTATTAGTGTTTGGCAATGAAGCAAACGCTGAGAACCGGCGAGGTCACGTGCCCGAGAGATTGCTCTCGGGCACGTGTCTGCCTTCACCCTTCAAGGAGGAAAGGGGATTACTGCAGTGTCAACGTCTGCGAGCCACTACCCGCTCGCGTTGACCGGGCTACCACTCGGACAGTCGCAGATGAATCTGCGGTTCGAATGACCCATTGGGCGCCTTTGGCAGGAGCGCTCCATTGAGAGAATCTTGTGTATTCATCATTCCGCTCTGACCATCCAGCCAAGTGACCCAGCTCGACAGTCTGAGTCCCTGCAACCAACTCCACTCCTTCACCAAGTTCGAGAGTAGCTGTGCAGGGGGCGACAACCTTCATCTCCACGGCACGGTCCGTGACATCTGTCGAGAGGTAGCCATGATTTTCCACGACCGTGTCGATCCGGAACACACCCTCTGACAATTTGGTGGCCTCAGCCTTTGTGATTCGAAGCAGTGGGGCGGCAAGAGCATGTTTGATCGTAAATTGGCAGTTCTTATGTGCCATCTCAGGAAGCAACTGCGGCGGCGGGTTCCTAAAAATCATCAGCGTTTTCCAGCCACCAATTTCTACTTCGCCGAGCTGAGGGTGCTGGAACGTCTGCCAGTCTCTGAAGGCTGCGCCTTCAAAGTACTTGTCGTTCCAGGCGAGAAGCTTGAGAACGTCATCTTCACTTAGCTCGGGCTTGCCGGACATCTTGTGCCCACCCATGCCGGTTTCTTTGTATACATCCCATAGCTCGGTCACAAGGACCAGGATTCCGTTCTGCCCATACATGAAATTCCCAGACGTGCCCATGCGAGGCTTGTGCGCTTTGCCACTGAATTCTTCTTCAGTCATGATCAGTGTATAGCCGGTCTCCTCAGCACCCATGTTGCCGATCTTCCTGAACAGGGCTTCGTCTCGGAACGAGAGAGGATCATCTGCAGGGCGGAATGGAGGCATAATCGTTCCCGCATTGGTGTGATAATGCACGATCCCTGAGATGTTCTTGTGCGTCTTGATGAAATTCACCAAGGCGCGCGTCTCAGGTTCAGAAAGCGGGGCCTCGCCAGCACCGTATTGTTGAACTTCGGTCCCCCAATTAGCAGGGTAGTTCCGATTGAGATTGCCATCTCTCGGACGAGGAATGTCGAAGCTGACACCGTCGTAATCCTCAATCTGTCCCTCTGGCAGCACGCGATAGTAGGTACCGCCGAATTCAAACGGCTCCCTGCGAATCATGATGCGGCTGTCCTTCTCAGAGATTTTCCATTCGCCCTTCGGATCCTTCATGCGCATCTTGAGGATGTGTCCATCACCATCCATATCCGCATAGTGCAATCCTGGGCCAACCTGATCATCCCCGGGCAGGTAGCGTGCCGTTCCATGCCACTCGTAATACAGGCGATCCATGCAAATCTCATAAGCATCCGGGTTCACAAAGGGAAGAACGTAAACCGTCTGCGTATCAAGCAGTTGGGTAATCATGTCATCCTTGCCGTAGTTCTCGAGCAGATACCAGATTGAATACTGCGCGACCATGGCACCAGAGACCTCTTCTGGATGGGTAACAGCATCAATGTAGTAGGCGGGCTTGGTACTTGGATCGCCCGACTTCTTGTTGCCGATCTCCATGATCCAGAGCTCGCGATCGCGGAAGCTCTTCCCGATTGAGAACATATTGACTAGGCTAGGAAACTCGGCCGCCCATTGCTTGAGATGAGAGATGACTTCCTCGTGACGATAGTACTTCGCAAAGTCGATTCTCAGTTCAGTCATGGCTATCTATCTCCTCTGCCCGTAACCGGGCGATCTGGCCTCGCTTCTCCCGAGGTCGGATGAGAGGACTCTCGTCTCGACCTTGAATCCCGAATGCAGCAACGCATTCTATAATACGCGATAGCGTTCCGCAAATGAAGGAATTACGCAAAACCTTCTGCAATCGACTCACTGCGGAGCGAGATGAGTGATGTGAGGCGCTGAAAAGCTATACAGATCAGCGATAACGGGATTCACGGATTGGCATTGAGACGCGATGTGAGGTTGAACGGCTCATCGGCTTCTGACGCTGAGGTGCCCGTATAGCGCCCTATAGGACAGAAATTGGTGGAGGAAACGGGGATAGTAGGAAGAGGGGAGCCGAAATGAAACGCGGTACCGTAAAATGGCATGGAAGATGCGCATGGCGAAGGCCCAAAGGCGCTAAACTGACTTGCCCCAGGCTCTGCAACAGGGGAAGGAATCTCTGACGAGTCTGGGATCGACAACAAAACGAATACACTAAGGACGAGTAACCCGCTGGCAATAGCGAGCGTTACAGAATACCCAAACCGGGCGGCAATCTGGCCGCTGTCGATGCCTGCGATAATCCATCCAATTCCGGCAATGGTGTTGTACAGCTTCTGTCTCTCGACTGTCGAGCACGCCAAGCTCGTCTAGCTTCTATCCGAGCTCAATGGCTGAGAGTGAATGGGTTTTCGAGACGCTGTTTCTTGATGGGCACTGGAAACACTACTTGGGATTGCCGTCCATACTGGCCTCTGGCATGACAACGTGATAGCCCGACGCTGACGCTTCGCAATGCTCTGCCAGGAGTGTCTCATACCGTTTCGCCCAACTCTCGATTGAAGGGAGAGGCTCATCAATGGGCACATATAGAACGGCCACGACATTCACAGTCTCAGCCGAAATCTTGGTGATCATGGCGTCCTTGACTGGGTTGCCGCACGCTTCCCACCCATCCTGCGTCTTTCGACAAACGAGCAGGAGATCCTCAAGATCGATCGTTTGGCCCGAGGGATTGAACACATACTCCTCATCTGGAAGACCACGGCGAATGAGTAGCTGCCGCCCTGAGAGATCGGCATCGAAAATCGAGCCGGGAAACCCAGATTCCAGGCTCATCGCGTTGTTGACGTCGACTGGGCCATTCACCAAGGGGAAAGACTCGCTCAGTGCTGCGCGCAACAGAAACTCGCTGGCTGGCTTGCTGCGACCAGACGGCTTGTATTTACCGTAGCGAAGAATCTTGCGAACGCGTTGTCGTACAGACGCGGGTACGGCCTCCTCTCCGGTCTCAACAGCTGCTTGCTGAAGTGATTCAAGAAATGCCGGAGGATTGGCAGATGTCTCAGTAGAGCGAATGCCCTCGGCCCAGATCAGGGCAAAGGCGGCGGGACAGGGGACCAATGTTGCATCAAGCTCCAATTGATAAGTTTCGCTCGTCATGGTGACCTCCACTTCCATAGTGTAGGTGATATCCCAGCTAGCCACACACCTTCACCAACTTCTGACAGTCCACACATCGTGTGCTCATATGCTGGAACTAGACTGCAGAGTCAGTTCCATGGGAGGTTTTATGACAAAGTCCTCAAAACGTAAGGCGAGCTACTGGCTAGCAGGAGTGCTCGCCCTCCTTGCTGTGGGTGTCTGGTTCACATTCTTCTCGATGGCGCAAACCGAGTCCGATATCGAGTCTATCGAGGTCAACGAATATCAAGGCGAGAAACTTGGGTCTGTGGACGATTTTCGTGAAAATTCCATCCGTGGCGTGCAGATCATTGACGCCGAAATCTATGAGCTGATCATTGATGGATTGGTGTCTGATCCGTCGAGTTTCAGCTACGCAGCGCTGCAGACAATGTCTCATACGTCCAAGCTGGTAACGATTAACTGCGTTGAGGGATGGTCCGTAAAAGCCCTGTGGGAAGGCCTGGCATTGCCTGATCTTCTTGCCATGGCAAAGCCTACAGATGAAGCCAACACAGTCATATTTCACGCTGCTGATGGCTACACGACGTCTCTACCCCTAGATTTCGTGCTGGAACGAAACCTGATCATTGCTGATCGCATCAATGGGATCACGCTTCCTGCTGCCAACGGGTTTCCGTTTCAACTGGTAGCTGAAGACAAGTGGGGATACAAATGGATTCGCTGGCTCACACGGATTGAGCTCTCCAATGATCCTGATTACAAGGGTTTCTGGGAAACGCGTGGGTACAACAATGATGGAGATGCAGACGGGCCGAGGTTCGGCAATTAGCCCAATCCATGCAGCACGGGACATGAAAGTCCAGTGCTGCATGTTTGCTTGAGTCGTTGCTAGCTGGTGAAGCTTACCTTGGGTGCCTCGCGCTGTGTAGCGTCCTCCAATTCGAAGAATTCAGCTTGAGCGATGCCGAACATGGATGCGATCATGTTCGATGGGAAGACTTCAATTTTCGTGTTCAATTCACGCACGTTGGCATTATAGAAACGCCTCGATGCCTGGATGCGATCCTCAGTGACTGTGAGTTCCTGCTGCATGTTCAAGAAGCCTTCATTGGCCTTGAGATCAGGATAGGCTTCGACGACGGCAAACAGCTGTCGCAGTGCTCCTACGAGCATGTTTTCATCTTGAGCCTGCTGTCCTGGGCTTCCCGTTGATGCAGCGGCGTTGTTCCGAGCCTGTATCACAGCTTCCAGGGTTTCCGATTCGTGGGTTGCGTAACCTTTGACCGTTTCCACCAAATTCGGGATCAGGTCATATCTTCGTTTGAGCTCCGTGTCAATGGCTGCCCAACTTTCCTTAACATGCAAGCGTGTGCGGATCAGCGCATTGTACATGCCGATTACCCAGACAATGACTAAAGCGGCGACAGCGAGAATAGCATAAACGGGGATCATGTGGCTCCTTTCTGTTGCTCCCGAACAACATATTCGGGCATACGGTCCAAAATGCCTTCGATCACGTGGATGGCGTTCTCCCTCACTGGCGGAGTGAACTTGCGATTGCGCCAGCAGATGATGCTTCCAGTATCAAACTCGATGGAGTACTTAGGTTGTGTCAGCAAGAACTCTATCGTCCGTTGATGCAAAACATCGTAGGCCCATTTCTTGTCCGGGCTCTTTACGTGGTATTCACGGCTAAACTTGTCAGACTCAAAATCGATATCGTCAGCTCCGAAGAACTCGGTCAACTTGTCGAATGCGTTTTCTGAGCGAATGCGGAGAGGCTTCAATACGAGCTGGCTTCGAATAATGATTGCCGAGAATGTGTGAGTAGAACGATTCTTTCCGTGACCTGTGACATATCGGTAGTCGAACGCCTCTAGCCATCGATTGTTCCACGGTCCTGAGGCGACATTGTACGCATAGCGGCTGTGACCACGGCGAAGACAGCCGAAGTGAGGATACCGATCGTCGAAGCTTCGATCTGGACTAGAAGAGAATGAGAGTCCAACTTGGGTTGCCCACGTTGACAGCTCCTTCTTTCGTTTCGCACTAAACCAAAATGCGACAAAGAGCAATGCTCCCATGCCCAAGACACCGAGAAGCGTGAGTCCTGACAATGGCTATCCCCCCTTTTGTCTCGATAATGCAATTCTACACTACGGGAGTGTTGCTCCGGAAATCGTGAAGATTGCAGGCTTTGAGTGCATTGCGCTATCTGTTGATTCCTCGCGACTGAGAGGTGCGGAAAGCCGGGCGTGCATCCACAGGGACAGCGCTCCTGCTTTTCACTCGGAAAAGCTGTACGATACATCAAGATGTCGATTGCATGGTGTGAACTGCCCACCGTGCGGCAAACGGTGAGATGAAGGGGGATGTATGAAAATCGCCGGATCTGTAGCGTTGGTTTGTCTTTTTCTATGCTCTTTAACTGTGTCGGCTGTGCAACTTGAATCGCTATCTTTGGGATTCCATGTGATCCCATCTGTGGGGCGAGTGGACGGACGAAGACTGCTGGACCTGACCCTTTCCTTTGGTGGGACGTTGTCGTTGGATTCCGAAAACAGCATAGACATTATGGCGATGATTGACTCAGGACCAACCAGCTTGGGGACCAGTGTTCAGTTCAATCATCGAATCACCGATCCGCTGAAGGCAGGGGCCGGATTTACGATGCTGTGGCCGTTCTCAGATGAT
>Ga0233431_1005476_pt1 | contig 12299 bp, 12 predicted proteins | sample SI_118_April2016_FD_179867 | JGI IMG/M metagenome (GOLD analysis project Ga0233431, IMG submission 179867) | Seawater microbial communities from Saanich Inlet, British Columbia, Canada - SI_118_April2016_200_MG | ecosystem: Environmental > Aquatic > Marine > Inlet | place: Canada: British...
TGTATCACTTGTGGAAAACCTTTCGCTCCAACATCGGTGATTCAAAAGATGAGTCATCAGTTAAAAGATCATTATATGTTCAAAACTACTCGTGCTCTTAACCGGCTTAAGATGTGCGACAACTGCAGAGTGGCTGATATTGTCCAGGATTCTGGGGCCATAAATGGAAACTTTGACCCACTAAAACAAACTTCCAGCAAAACTTTATCCTGATTGGTTATTTTTGATGACTATTTTCCCAAAAATATCGGAACGTAATTTGCTATCTGTTAACAATGAGGAATATTTGAAATGACATTGCAAGTTCAAACCCATACCCCAGTATATGAAGAGCACTTTACACCAGAGACTAAAAAATCAGGTGAATCTCTCTGCCTTATTGATGTAGAACAGGAATATCGTGCTTCTGCCTATAGTTTGATAGCCGCTTTGTTGAGAGCTTCTCCAGATGAAGACCTGTTAAATCAACTTACCGGTTTTACACAGGACACGCAGGGGGATGGCGACGTATTGATGGTGTCTATGTCAATGTTGGGTTTGTCCGCAAAAATGCACACGGCAACAGCCATCGAGGATGAGTTTCATGATTTGTTTATCGGTCTGGGTAAGGGTGAGCTGGTGCCTTATGGATCGTGGTATCTCACCGGATTTTTAATGGAAAAGCCGTTGAGCGACTTACGAGATGATCTGAATAAACTCGGTTTTGAAAGAAGTGACTCTGTAACTGAGCCGGAAGATCATGCTGCTGCATTGTGTGAAGTGATCTCTCTAATGATTAGTAATGGCACTGAACTCTCAATTCAAAAAGACTTTTTCCTTACTCATATGGAGTGCTGGATGGATAAATTTTTTAGCGATTTAGCGAATGCTGAATCAGCCATATTTTATAAAGCATTAGGACGTTTTGGATCGGCTTTTATTGAATTCGAGAATGAATATTTCTCGATGCAGACTTAAAGTTTAATTATTAAAAAAATATAGCGTAATCACCCTGCAAGGGGAGGAGTTTTTGGTGAAACAAATAAAATCAGAAAGCGATGGAATAAGGCTCGACTCACAAAGAAGAGAGTTTATTAAAAAGTCCACTCTTGTTGGTGCAGGTATTGTTGCAAGTTCTGTATTACCCACTGTAGCGATAGCAAGTGCAAGTAATGACAAAACAAATGCTCAACAGCAGAAGGGTTATCAGCTTACCCAGCACGTCATTGATTATTATAAATCTGCAGCCAATTGAGTCGAGGTGAATAATGAGTAAATTAACTAAAAAATCCAGTCAAATTAAAAGCCTCGATGCAAAAGTAAAACCTGTTGCTGAAGCTATTAACCGACGTGCTTTTCTGAAAGGATCAAGCCTTATGGCCGGTGGTGCTGCGTTTGCGACCACTATTTCACCGGTGATGATGAAAAAAGCTGAGGCCACTTCCACCAGTGGTTCTAACACACAGCAAGTTAAAACGATCTGTACCCATTGTTCTGTTGGTTGCGGCATTATTGCCGAAGTACAAAATGGTGTCTGGACCGGTCAGGAACCCGCTTTTGATCACCCGTTCAATAAAGGTGCACATTGTGCAAAAGGGGCTTCGATCAGAGAGCATGGTCATGGTGAAAGACGCCTTAAATATCCTACCAAACTGGTCAATGGTCAATGGAAAAAAGTTTCCTGGGAAACTGCCATCAATGAAATAGGGGACAAACTGCTGGATATTCGTCAAAAATCCAGCCCCGATTCTGTTTACTGGCTGGGTTCAGCAAAACACAGTAATGAGCAAGCTTATCTATTTCGTAAAATGGCTGGCATGTGGGGTACCAATAATGTTGATCATCAGGCACGTATCTGTCACTCCACCACGGTAGCCGGTGTAGCGAATACCTGGGGTTATGGGGCTATGACCAACTCTTACAATGATATTCATAACTCAAAAGCTGTGTTGATGATCGGATCAAATCCGGCAGAAGCTCATCCAGTTGCGTTGCAACATATTTTCAAAGCGAAGGAAGAAAACAATGCACCTATCATTGTTATAGATCCTCGTTATACCAGAACGGCAGCTCATGCTGATCACTACCTGAAAATTCGTCCGGGAACTGATGTGTCGGTTATCTGGGGCATGCTTTATCACATATTCAAAAATGGCTGGGAAGACAAAGAGTTTATCCGTCAGCGTGTTTATGGCATGGAGGACATTAAAAAAGAAGTGGCTAAATGGACTCCTGAAGAAGTTGAACGAGTCAGTGGTGTTCCTGGAAACCAGGTTTTTGCTGCGGCTAAAGCGATGGCTGATAATCGTCCCGGTACTTTCATCTGGTGTATGGGAGGTACCCAACACACGATTGGTAATAACAATACGCGTGCTTACTGTGTGTTCCAGCTGGCTCTTGGCAATATGGGCGTTTCAGGTGGTGGAACAAACATTTTCCGTGGACATGATAACGTACAGGGTGCTACTGATCTGGGTGTTCTGGCAAATACCTTACCTGGTTATTATGGTTTGAGTTCAGGTTCATGGAAACACTGGTCCCGTGTCTGGGGACTTGATTATGAGTGGGTTAAAGGTCAGTTCGATAAAGGCAGTTATGAAAAAAGCAAGGGCAAAGATGTTCATGTGATGAATACCAAAGGTATTCCTGTTTCACGCTGGATAGACGGTGTGCTGGAAGATAAAGGGAATATGGGGCAGAAAGATAATGTCAAAGCAATGATCTTCTGGGGCCATGCTCCTAACAGTCAGACCCGTGGTGTCGAAATGAAAAAAGCCATGGAAAAACTGGAATTGCTGGTTGTGGTCGATCCATATCCTACGGCTTCAGCCATTATGCATGATCGAAAAGAGGGAGTGTATCTATTACCTGCGGCTACGCAACTCGAAACCTATGGTTCGGTCACGGCTTCAAACCGTTCAATTCAGTGGCGTGATAAAGTTATTGAGCCATTATTTGAATCTCTACCCGACCATACCATCATGTACAAGCTGGCTAAAAAACTGGGTATTGCCGATCAGTTATGCAAAAACATGAAGGTGACGAATGACGAACCACTGGTTGAAGATATCACCGGCGAAATTAATGCGGGCATGTGGACTATTGGTTACACCGGTCAAACCCCTGAACGTTTGAAACTGCACCAGAAAAACTGGGGAACTTTTGACTACACCTCTTTGAAAGCTGAAGGTGGTCCAGCCGATGGTGACTTCTACGGTATGCCTTGGCCATGCTGGGGAACGGGGGATATGTACCATCCGGGAACACCTAATTTATACGACGCATCTTTACCGGTTGCTGAAGGTGGGCTAACTTTCCGTGCAAGGTTTGGTGTTGAAAGAGACGGAGTTAACCTGCTGGCAGAAGGTTCTTTTGGTAAAGGTTCAGACATTAAAGATGGCTATCCTGAATTTTCTCATGCCATGTTGAAAAAACTGGGCTGGTGGGATGATTTAACGGCTGATGAGAAAAAAGCAGCCGAAGGTAAAAACTGGAAAACCGATTTATCCGGTGGCATTCAACGAGTAGCAATAGCCCATGGTTGTTCGCCGTTTGGCAATGCCAAAGCCAGAGCAATGGTCTGGACCTTTCCTGACCCTGTTCCGATACACAGGGAACCGCTTTACACCTCTAGACGAGATCTGGTTGAAAAATATCCGACATATGAAGACCGGAAAATGTTCTGGAGATTGCCTACTCGCTATAAATCAATTCAGGCAAAAGATTACAGCAAAGAATATCCCATTATTCTGACGACGGGTCGCCTTGTTGAATACGAAGGTGGTGGTGATGAAACTCGCTCTAATCCCTGGCTGGCAGAATTACAGCAGGATATGTTTGTTGAGATACATCCCCGTGATGCTAACAATGCGGGTGTCAAAGAAGGTGACGATGTTTGGGTCGAAGGTGCTGAAAGTGCCAAAGTGAAAGTAAAAGCACAGGTCACCCGACGAGTAGGCTCTGGTGTAGCATTTATGCCATTCCATTTTGCTGGACATTTCCAGGGTAAAGACCTGAGTTCAAAATATCCAGAAGGATCCGCTCCGTATGTTACAGGCGAAGCCGCTAATACGGCAATGACTTACGGTTATGACTCCGTGACACAAATGCAGGAATCAAAATGCAGTTTGTGCCGTATTACAAAAGCTTGAACCTGGTTTAATCAGTTGACCGCTTTAGCTATTTGATAAGTAGATGAAACAACAAGAAGTAAATATAAATCGACTATTCATCCTTTCGGTGAATAAGCTGCAACATCCAGAGCAATTTTGCCAGCTCGTCTGGCTATACAAAAAAAACGGTAAGGGAACAGCCATTCCCTTATTTTTTTGCTACGCCAGACAAACTGGCAAAGCTACTCTGAATGCTGCCCAACTAATTAATCCAGGTTAGAGAGAGGATACTAAAATGGCTAGAATGAAATTTTATTGTGATGCGGAACGTTGTATTGAATGTAACGCCTGTGTAACAGCTTGCAAAAATGAGCATGAAATTCCCTGGGGTGTTAATAGGCGTCGAGTTGTCACCATTAAAGATGGAGAGCAGGGCGAACGTTCACTGTCGGTAGCCTGTATGCATTGCTCTGATGCACCCTGTGCTGCAGTTTGTCCGGTTGACTGTTTTTATACGACGGATGACGGTGTGGTCTTACATGATAAAGACATCTGTATCGGTTGTGGTTACTGTTTTTATGCCTGCCCATTTGGAGCACCACAATTTCCAGAAGATGGTGCCTTTGCTTCTCGCGGAAAAATGGATAAATGCACATTCTGTGCGGGTGGCCCACAGGAAGATCATAGTTCAGCAGAATACAAGAAATATGGTCGTAATCGTCTGGCTGAAGGTAAGTTACCTTTGTGTGCTGAAATGTGTGCGACAAAGGCACTGCTTGCTGGTGATGCAAACATGCTTTCTGATATTTACAGAAAACGTGTGATCAATCGTGGAGCCAGTGTGCTGGACTGGGGTGTGTCTTATAGTAATTCCAAGTTAAGGTCTTAACTGTCGTTAGTAAATTGTCGGGAGGGAAGTTAAAACTTCTCTTCCGATTTTAAAAAATTAACAGTGTCGTTTTTATAAATAAACACAGTTACCAGGAGTTGTGAATTCGTGAAAACTCAAACACTTTGCATAAAATATGAAACGATGATGAAGTTTATAACTGCTTTACTGATTATATTATTTATTTCGTTACCACAATCTAGTTTTGCTGAAGTTGATCCTCTTCAACAAGGCATTTCCAACAAAAATCCCGGTAGTGATTTATGGCGTGCCGTGAGGCAAAGGACTGTTCAAATACAGGGTGTTAGCCAGGTAAAAACTGTCGATAGTAATATTTTAATAAACCCCCAGGCTGATAAATGGACCCGGTTCAGAATTAATGAATTAACCAATTTTGGATTAATATTATTAGGTTCAGTTCTTGCCCTGATACTTGTTTTCTTTTTACTGCGAGGCAAGGTCAATATTGATGGTGGATTATCAGGCAATATGGTTTTTCGCTTTAATGATTATGAGCGTGTTTTGCACTGGGTTTTAGCGTTGGTATTTCTATTTCTGGCACTAACCGGCCTGACACTTTTATTTGGACGAACATTGTTAATCCCTGTTTTTGGTCATGAAGTATTTTCATTGTTGGCATCTTCCAGCAAAGAAGCACATAACCTTTTTGGGCCAATATTTATCGTTTCACTGTTACTCATGTTAATTCGATTTGTGAAAAAGAATATTTATGCCAAAGGTGATTTAACCTGGTTATTAAAAGGTGGCGGTATGGTTGGGAAATCCCATGTGACCGGTGGATTTTTTAATATGGGAGAAAAAAGTTGGTACTGGCTGGTTATTTTAGTGGGTCTTGGGATCTCTGTAACGGGGCTTATTTTGCTGTTTCCCAATTTTGGTCAGGGCAGGATATTAATGGAGCTATCTCATATCTTACATGTGATAGGTGCTTTAGCTCTAATTGCTGTTTCATTCGGTCATATGTATCTCGGTTCTGTAGGAACTGAAGGTACCAATGAAAGTATGAAATCAGGTTATGTCGATATAAAATGGGCAGAAGCTCACCATGATCGCTGGGCTAAACATTGTCATGATAATGATTTGATCGTATCCGCTGATGAGTTTGCAAAATTAAAGGGGACATCTAATTCTCCGTTAAATTCTGTTTCATCTTCGGTGGCGGAGCTTAACAAATGATTAACGACTTTATTGATGGTCCTTTGTGGACCTTTTCGTTAATTGTCTTTTGCGTGGGTGTAGTCTGGAAATTAACTGTCATCCTGTTTTCTAAAAGACAGGTTGATCTTTCAGTACCTCGGAACTCTTCATTTAACGGGGCTGTTAAAACAATATTTAGCCGGTTTGTAGCAGATAAAGGCACGGCACCACAAATTAAGCTTCAGATTGTTGCAGGTTATATGTTTCACCTGGGTTTATTTGCATTGTTACTTTTTGCTGCTCCGCATATAAACTTTCTGGATGAACATTTTCTTGGGTTCAGTTGGTCAGCAATGCCTCACTGGGCTTTTATTGTGGCCTCAGAAATAGCTTTTCTTGGATTATTGATGTTGTGGTTACACCGGGTTTTAAATCATGTTTCGCGTTTAATCTCTACGGCAGATGATCATATTGCCTCTATTTTAACTTTTGTTGTGATGTTTACCGGGTGTCTGGCATTACTGGAATCATTCAATGAACTGAGATTAATACATCGTTTTAGTGTCGAGTTATTGCTGATCTATTTTCCTTTTAGTTCACTAATGCATGCTTTTACATTTATACCCAGCAGGGCATTTACAGGTGCCTGGTTTGGGCGTCGTGGCATAAGTTCTTAGTGATGAGGTATTTAAACGATGAGTGAAAGATTGGAGCGTGGATTGCAGGCACTACGTGCTGAAGTGGACGCAAAAGTTAAAACATTTTTTTCCAGCTGTGTGCATTGTGGAATCTGTGCAGAATCCTGTCTGTTTTTCACTGAAACGGGTGATCCTCGATACACACCAATTTATAAAACCTTGCCTTTACGTAAAATATGGAAAGAAGAATACACATTCTGGGGAAAGTTAAGTAAAAGTCTGGGTTTGACACAATCCCTGACTGAAGATGATTTAAAAAACTGGGAACCTCTAGTTTATGATGGATGCACCTTGTGTGGTCGTTGCAGCATGGTATGTCCGATGGGTATAGATATCGCTTCAATCATTCAGAAAGTTAAAGTGGGGCTCGCCACAGCTGATTATTCACCCAATGACCTTGTTCAGGCAACTCAACGCGCAGTTGAACTTGGAAGCCCAATGGGTATAAAACTACCCGCATTAAAGGCACAAATAAAACATGTCGAAGATGATATCGGTTTGACGGTTCCTATGGATATTGAGGGCGCTGAATACATGGCACTTCTATCTTCCATGGAAATTATTAACTTTCCAGAGTATCTGGAATCACTGACTCGAATTTTTCACCAGGCTGGTGTCAGCTGGACATTATGTTCTGATGCGTTTGAAGCAACTAACTCTGGGTTACAGATAGGTAATAATGCTATAGCTGCTCAACTTGTAGAAAGAGTAGTTGCCGGGGCAGAGAAATTAAAAGTTAAAAGTGTCATTAGCCCTGAGTGCGGCCATGCTTATGCAGCTATTCGATGGAATGGCCCTAACTATATTGGCAGGCCATATTCTTTCAAAGTTATTCATATTCTGGAATTACTCGATGAGCTAAAACAAAGTGGAAGACTTAAAACTAAAGGCAAAGATAATACTCGTTTAACTTTTCATGATCCCTGTCAGATAGTTAGAAGAGGTGGTGTCGAAGCACAGCCTCATCAGTTACTTGGTTCTGTAGCTGAAAATTTCGTTGAAATGACAGAGAATGGACATATGAACTGGTGTTGTGGCGGAGGAGGCGGTGTCAGTTCGATTGAACGAGCAGAAGGTTTAAGAGTTAAAGTATTTAGTCGTAAAAAATCTCAACTCGATGAACTTAATGTAGACAAGATTGTGACTGCCTGTGCCAATTGTCGACTGGTTATGGAAGAAGGGCTAGAGGAAAATGATATGGATATTCCTATTGTTGGTTTAACTGAAGTAATTGCGGAACAACTGGATGAGAGCAACTCATAATGGATGAAAATTTAATCACCGAAGAAGAGTTAGATAGTCAGTTTAAAGAAATGATAGATTCATTTATCGATCAGGCCAACGAACTATCAAAACAAAATCATATTGAAAATGTCAGTCTAGCATTATTACATGCTGCCTCGCGTTATAACGCTTATGTGGTTTCTAACCATGCCACTTCACTGATCGAATATGAAAGTGAACTGGATAAAGCCAGATCTTTTTTTATGTCGAATTATGATGATATGCTAAATGAAAATCTGCAGGATTATAAAAAAATATTTATGGATGATTTTAAGTATCAGCACCTGATGAAGTGATTTAGTTGTTGAATTCAACAATTGGACTTTTATAAACAGAGTGTTTATTCTTTCTGTACTTTATGGGAACCCTGAAATGTTATAATTTTAGTGCTGTCTAAGCTCAACCAGATATGTTCTTAAAATAACCGCAATAGCATGAACTAAAACTTATTTTAGTACAAATCAGTAGCGCTCTATTTCAGCTTGATCATAGCTAGTATTTATCAAAGGTTCCTTAGCTAATTCAAGGATTATGGATATGAAAAAAGTAAGCTTATATGGTTGTTTGTTTTGGGCTTTAACAAACGTTGCAGTGGCACAAAATTGTGATCTGGTCTATGACGAATATGATAGCTTGATGAACAAGCAGTTTTTACTTCAACCGGAAAAATTCGTTAAAGTACAAAATAACCGGTTATCTCCTCAGGATTTAAGTAAGCTTCAGAAAAACAAATTTTTACTCTCAAACCAGCATAAAGGACTTGGTATTGCGATTGTACAGACGAATAAAAATAAATATGGCAAGTTGCTCTTTAGCTGGAGAAGGACTAAAGATAGGGGTTTATTACTGGTCATTAAAGAAGCTACTCTATTCGGAAGAGTCAATGATGGAGCAAGACCAAAAAATCTCAAAAATATAAATATTAAATCGTCTTATACGCTGGATCTTGATACCGGTAAGACGGGCGGTAGCAATGCTGATATATGGTTTCATAATGTTAATGGAAAGGAGATGTATATCGAAGCCATCAATGGTGCGAAAATAAAATTTCCCATTAGCTCACTGTGTAAACCTAAATTTGCTACTTTAACTGCTGTACTCCCAAAATTTCAAGCAGCTCAATTCAATAGTGCTGGAAAAAATGATAAGCGCTTGAAGCAGATTGTGAAACGGGAAATTTTGCCAAATGGAAATGTTATTATTAACTTTTCAGATAAAAGTAAGATTGAACGATTTAAAGGAGGCATTAAAAGAACCCCTCCGAATGGGCAGCCTACTACTATGCTTTTTAGCACAGCAGCTCCTGCTGCTTTTCCTGTTGGGGATCCTGATGATGGAGAACGCTTTTTTCTTGAACTTCACCGGGGTAATTTACTTAACATTATTCATTCTTTAATTGGCGATCCTGTCCAGGTGCAACAATTTATTGATAGTTCTGATAATTCGGGCAATATTTATCAAAGTATTATGACCCGGTCGGATACAATTCAAAAGCTGGTAGCACCCTAAGGTTTATTAGATGACTATTAATTACTCAAAATTTATAACTTTTTTTCTGGTAGCTTCCTTGAGCTTCATGTCATTTATTTTACTGACAAATGAAGTAAATGCACAATCAGAAACTGATCAGGAAAAACGGCAGGAACTATTGTCAAAAATTATTAATGACAATGGCAAATCGATAAAAAATCCAATGCCAGGTAGAAATGATCCTGCAAGACCTCAGTCTTTACCCAACTCGTCTAAAGATCCAGAAACTAATCGTCTCTATGAAAAAGCATTGCAAGATTATTACAGCTACCGTAGTTATGGGCTTCAGCACAGGAAAGCAGTTTTTCAATGGCAACTTTTCTCTGCCAAGCTGATATTTATTATTGTGTTAGGGCTAGTGACCTGTGGAGTAATTTTTGCAGCTATTCAGTTTCGAAAAGGTATTAAGGAGCAGACTCTGGGTAAGACAAATAATGATAATCTATCGACTGAAATGGAGCTGACCACCAAAGGAATAAAAATCAATTCACCTGTATTGGGTGTCATTATTCTAACCATATCGCTTGCCTTTTTTTACCTCTATCTAGTTTATGTTTATCCGATTGAAAATGTTTTTTAAACTTTAGTTTCAGGAACTGTAAGTCGTTGTTTCTTCTATGGTAAGAAAAGCTCTCATAGATCTCATTTAACTACTTTAAAGATAAGAAAAGTTGGCATTATTTAATCTTTTGGAGTAGGGTTATAAGGATACTAATATAACCATTAGTATATAAAACCTCTATTAATGATAAATAAAGCTACCATTATGAACTTTGATTCAATGACTGATAATGCTATTGCTACTGAGATTGGCCGTAGAATTGAACAAATGCGACTGGAACAAAACCTGACTCAACAGCAAATAGCCGATGAGGTCGGATTATCACGTTTGAGTTACCGTAAGTTGGTTAATGGTTCCGGAAAATTTCAAAATATAATTGCAGTTCTACGTGTTTTAGGACGATTCGACTTAGTGCAAGGTTTTGTACCGGAAACAACTTTTAGCCCCATAGAGCAATTAAAATTGAAGGGAAAGCAGCGGCTACGGGCATCAGCAGGAAAAATACAAAAAGCCAGTGTGAATAAAACTGATCCTGATCTGGACTGGTGAGAGTTTGATTTGTTATGGCTGATTCAACACAACAACGGCTGGCTGAAGTTCGATTGTGGGGCAATTTGGTGGGGGCGTTGGCATATGACCCCGTTTCAACTGTTAGCACTTTTGAATATGCTCCAAAATGGCTAGAAGGAAGTATTGAAATAGCCCCGCTGAAAATGTCGCTTTCTACCAGAAAATTCCAGTTTCCTTCCCTAAATTCAGAAACTTACAAAGGCTTGCCTGCTGTATTTGCAGATACTTTACCAGATGATTTCGGTAATGCCGTAATTAACCGGTGGCTGGCGAGTAATGGACGTGATATCGATTCATTTACAGCTCTTGATAGATTGCTTTATTCAGGTAATAGAGGCATGGGAGCGCTTGAGTTTCAACCAGCCATAAAAACAATATCTGCAGGCAGTGATCAAATTGAAGTTGCTGCACTGGTTGAAATGGCTCAGGACATACTTGATAAACGTGCTAATTTTTCAGCCCATATGACAAGGCAAAAAACCGAAGATGATGCAATGACATCATTAATTCAGGTAGGTACATCGGCAGGTGGTGCTAGAGCCAAGGTGCTGGTCGCTGTAAATAAAGACAGAACTGAACTTAGGTCAGGGCAGGTTGATGCTCCACGAGGTTTTGAACAATATTTGCTGAAGTTTGACGGGGTTGAAGAGCATAAGAAAAATAGTGAAGTGTTTGGTGACCCGAAAGGGTTTGGTCGAATGGAGTATGCATATTATCTAATGGCCAGAGATGCTGGAATTACTATCTCAGATTCAGAGCTTTTACTGGATGGGCCAAGAGCACATTTTATGACGAAGCGTTTTGATCGAACCGGTAATAGTAAACTGCATTACATTTCACTCTGTGCAATGGATCATGCAGATTATAAAAAGCCTGGAACTTATAGTTATGAGCAGCTTTTAGCAGTTGCACGTCAGTTAAAATTGCCCAGACAGGATGCTATAGAAATTTACCGCCGGATGGTTTTTAACGTTGTGGCAAGAAATCATGATGATCACACCAAAAATATTGGGTTTCTATTGGAAAACGGTAGTAGTCAATGGCGTTTATCACCCGCATTTGACCTGGCTTACAGCTATAAAAAAGATTCACCCTGGGTGAATTCCCATCAAATGTCATTAAATGGTAAAAGAGATTATTTTAATAGAGGTGATCTACTAGCTGTAGGCAGCTTAATCGGTAACTTTAAAAAACAGGCCAGCCAAATTATTGATGAAGTGGTCGCTATCGTTTCTGACTGGAATGATTATGCTAATAATGCAGGTGTTTTTGATAATCTGGCCCAGGAAATAAAACAAAATCATCGGCTTAGGCTTAATTAATATGAGTAGTAAAAGATTATTGAGGAAATAGGATTGATTAAGCATATGTTAACTGATGATTTATTAATCTAGTTACCGACCATAAATAGCTATTTTTCCTGGCCTGTGTGATTTTTCGTATTCAAATTTTCATATCCCAGCACAATAATTGAGTCGACTTTTTGAGTTTATCTGGCCAGGGTGAGAAAACAGCTT
>Ga0233431_1005482_pt1 | contig 12283 bp, 15 predicted proteins | sample SI_118_April2016_FD_179867 | JGI IMG/M metagenome (GOLD analysis project Ga0233431, IMG submission 179867) | Seawater microbial communities from Saanich Inlet, British Columbia, Canada - SI_118_April2016_200_MG | ecosystem: Environmental > Aquatic > Marine > Inlet | place: Canada: British...
CTACATTTACTGTTGCAGCTTGCGAAGGTGGATCAACACTTTTCCCAGTCGATTACTTTGGGAAGAAAGTTTACTTGTCTCAGAGTTGGCAGCTTTATGCTGAAGCTATGATCCAAGCTCTTGAGAAGTGTTATTGTATTGCTCCGAGTTTCAGAGCAGAGAAGTCAAGAACTACGCGACATGTTACTGAGTTTTGGCACCACGAAATGGAAGCTGCTTGGATGGATTTTGATGATATGCTTAAAGTTCAAGAAAGATGTGTTGCGTTTATTTGCCAGAAGGTTGCAAAAGATCGAGCTAAAGAATTAAAGATCTTTGGTCGAGATCCAAAGTTCTTTGCTTCAATTAAAGCACCTTTCAAGAGATTAACTTATACTAAAGCACTAGAGCTTCTTGCTAAAAAGGGAGTTAAGCTGAAGTGGGGCGCAGATCTTGGCACAAAAGAAGAGAAGATTCTGTCTATGGAAGTAAAGAAACCTTTCTTTATAGTAGATTACCCTGTTGCTGCTAAAGCATTCTATGTCAAGCAATCTAAGAAAGACCCAAAAGTTGCTCTGTCTGCAGATATGATGCTTCCTGAAGGATATGGTGAAGTCACAACAGGTGGCCAGCGAGAAGAAGACATCAAAGTTATTATGGAACGGTTGAAGCGCGACAAGCTAGATCCGAAAGACTTCCAGTGGTATCTCGACCTTAGACGATTTGGAACTGTAGATCATTCAGGTTATGGGCTTGGTGTTGGAAGGTTAGTAAGATGGATTTGTAAGGTTGATCATATAAGAGATGTTATTCCGTTCCCTAGAACAATGAACCGCTTTTACCCTTAAAGAGGACTAAACAATCATTATAGTCTTCTTTTGTTTTACTATTATATGCCAGTTAAAGGTAGTGTTGCTGAGCGGGAATTAGTTAAGATGTTCTGGGAGACTGGCCAATGGTCAGCTTTGAGAATTGCAGGTTCTGGACGGATGAACTTCCCCAGTCCTGATGTTCTGGCGGGAAATGGGTCACAGATTTTTGCTATAGAGTGTAAGTCAACCAAACATAAGATTCAATATATTGAGGAGGATCAGATCCAGCAGTTACATGACTTTGCAAAGAAGTTTGGCGCAACACCACTGATTGCAATTAAGTTCTCAACCAAGTGGCATTTTTATCATCCACATGATATGGAAAGAACTCCAAGTGGTAAGCACGTGCTACATAAAGAAAAACACATAGACAGAAAGAAAGAGTTTGAAGATATTCTTAATTTAATGCAAACAAAAGGTTTTTAAGCATACTACTGTAAGTGAGTATATGGCAACTACAAGAACTTACGCCCATGTTTTAAGATTCGGTGAAGCGTTAGGTAGTAATCAATTCTATGAGCCCGTTTATCAAGCTATGCTTAAGTTTGAGGAAAAATATGCTAGACCTTTGACTAAAAGTAGTGTTAAGTTAAAACCAACTGATAATGTTCATGATTTAGATAAGATGTTAGCACAGTGGAAGGTACATTTGCCTAAGGGATTAATTGCAAAGATGTTTAATACAGCTGCTTTAGAAGCATGTGAAATTGGTAGTTCATTAGTGAAAGCAACGCAGGATTGTGCTGAAGATACTGAAGCTGGATTACATGCTCTTGGTAATATGTAATATTGTTGAATCATACATTATATTTAACTTAGCATGAGCTCAGGACCACTGGGTTGGAATCCACAATGTTTTCATGTTTATGTTGTTGATAAGTTTCTCTGGCAGCAATTACCATAATTTCTGATATTCCTCGTTGGAATAGTACGCCTCGAGATGTTTTAGAACCATATGTTTCTCTATGCTCTTCAAGTTTTCCCAAAAATTGTTCGTATGTTTGGTCAAAAGTTTCTTTTGGATTTGTTTTACGAAGATATAGATATGTGAGAGTTAAATTCCTCGCAATTTTTTCTTTATCTAAGGCTTTCATATAACCAAGTTTCATCATCATATAGAATTTACAGTTTAGAACTTCCTCAATTGTTGCACCAGTTAGTCTTGCGTAGCTGGTTAGTTCTATGCGCTCATTGCTTCTACTGATGTTCTCCCAACATTTCCATTGAGGTTTATCTGGTCGGAGCTCTCCTGTTGCCTTATTAAATTCTTCACCATTTGTTGTAATTATTTTTTCAAGGTCACTAAATTTTTTATCAAAATCACTCATACTATTTTTAGAAATATTATATTATAATAATGTATATGCTAGGGGAAACAGATGTTAGAATTGCTGACTTAGCATGGCTTGCATTCTTGCCATTCTTTGACCTTCTTCTTCTTGATTTTTGTAAAGTTGTCTTGCAGTGATTACCATGGCGTCAGATGTAGCAACGGGGCACAATCTTCTTTTTCTGATATCTATCGATTCTTTGAGTTTTGCTTGCTGTTTCTTATATGCTTCTACAAAGAAAGCGCAAGTATTTTCGGGAGTTACTTGTTCATATGTTTGTGACAAGTATAAGCAAGCAATAGTTAGATTTTCTATTACTTGTTTTTCTTCTAAGCTATTTAGATCTGTATCGTTTCGTAGTTTAGTTGATAGTTTTTCCATGGCCCAACTAGTTTCTGCAACTTCCTCCAAGCTCGAGCCAGTTTGTTGTGAAAAATTCGCCCATCTTGCACGTACGTAGCTTAAGTTATAATTATCAAAATCTGTTTTGCAACCAGCTTTTCGTGCTGCAGAATTTACATCTTCAGCATTGTTTTCAATTAAGTCCTCAATTTTACTGAATTGTTCTTCAAAATCACTCATACCTTCTTTAGAAAATATACTTTATAACTATATATATGCTACATCAAATATTATTAGTTAGCTACCAGTCTCCGCCGTCTATCATCCTTCTCCGCCAGGATTATCCATCGGTTAAACCATCTCTATCCATTGTAATTATATTAGACACTAGAATTATATAATCCTTCTGTTTATCTAAGTAAGTAGTTTTAACGTTACGTTACATAATTACAGACTTTTACCACTCGTCGGGTATCTTTTAGGAAGAGTAATTTTGTAGTCAACCTTGACCGAATATTGTTTAGTTAAACCTTCGTTATCTTCTGACGGTGGCTTTGGTGGCGTTAAATCTCTGTCTTCTTCTCGTGGCAGTCCATCTTCTGGATCAAAATGGCCAGTTAAATTCCCAATATTAAGTGTGTTCCATATGCTTAGCATAAAGTACCAAATAAGTAAAATATAAAATACTTTCTCTACTCAAATTTATCTAAGTTAGATGGTTCTTGTTTTTCTGTAGGATTTAGAATATCGTGGATACGGTTTCTTTTTTCCCATTCAGGAGTGTTGTTACTTTCTTTAGGTGTAGATAAGCCATAATCTGTTTCCTTATTTGTTCCAAATTTATCTAAGTTAGCTGGTGTTTCGTGAGTTGGTCCACCATGGAGTTTCTCAAACCATTCTTCCCTAACATCATTCATATTAAGTTCTTTTTCTACCATCGTCAATATCATACATAAATCTTTTAAAACTATTGATTCATCATCTGTTTTAGTGTTTCATCCTTACCTAGAACGACTAGTAAGATAAACAATATCAATGAAACAAATAATGGTATTGCTAGAATATACGTAACATAAACCAGGGATGTTCCTGCAGAGCGAGTATAAACATAGTAAGTCATGTAACTAAATATCGAAATAACTGAAAGACACATAGTAATAATTAGTGAGTAAAGTTTTCCACCCTGTTGTTTAGAAAAGTCTTGATCAGCCATTGTCTATATTCAACTCCTTAAATGAAGCAATTGCAATTGATAAAATTATCGGTCCAATTATGATTCCAACAAATCCAAAGAGATTCATACCACCAAAAATACCTAAGAATGTGATTAGTGGATGCATTTTAACTTTCTTACCGTAAAAGATCGGTCGAACTATGTAATCTAGTATGCTTCCAAGCAGTAATCCATAGATCAGGATTCCCAGTGCTACAGTTCCACCTTGTGTGTAGTATGCCATAATTGCTACTGGAATGTAAATTACATAAGGTCCAATTGCAGGTAAGATCGATAAGATTGCAGCAGCAACTCCTGCTAGAATTGGGTATGGTAAGCCAAACATCCAGAAGCCGAGTCCAGCAGTAATACCTTGTAGTATACCAATAACAATCTGAACATGAATAAATGCATCTAGATTTTGTTTGATGTTTTTAATTATTTTCTGGCGATGTGTTTTCTCAAATGGAAGCAAGTTTGAAATCTTTTGAATCAGTTCCCCATCTTTAAGGAAGTAGAATAAGGATACAAAGAAAATGACACTGGAGAATAGGATGTTTATCAGTGTAATTAACTGCTCAGAGAGCGTACTAATGAGTTTTGCAGATAGTGACTTAGCAACATCTTGAATCGCAGACCCAAAATAAGATGTATTGATACTAGATAGGTAAGTGTAAAATGTTGCAGCTTCTTCAACTAGTAAGTTGATTCCATAATAAGTAGCTCCCAATATAACAAGAATAGATATGCACGTTAGTGTTAAAGCTGAAGCAGAATCTCCAATTTTAGCTTTTAGCTTTTTATGTATTGGCCATAACATATAAGCAATAATCGCAGAGATTAGAATTGTTATTAAATATGGTTGAACAACCAGTAGTGCAGCAACTAACAAAAGTAAGATAAACAGCAGTCTTACATGAGCACGTTTAAGATCCATACAAAATACATACGTGCTCAATTATATAGTTTACTTATGATCGTTAGGTTTAAAAAATGAAAGTTAGTATTGTCTAATGAATAGAGTACTAAGTTTTTTACAAAGAGAGTACTATAACCTTACACAAACAAGCAAAGGGAAAGAACTGGAGCAAGTTACTCATGCAGTTATTAGAAAAATAAGTTCTGATTTCGGAGTTCCAATTGATTCTTGCTTACCTTTTGTTAGATATGATCCAAAGTCAGACTGTTCTTCATATAATAAACGTAGTAATAAGCTGACTTTAAGGCGACCTGACTTAGAGCATATAATTGAAGAAGGAACTCATTTTGTATATCGATTAAATAAGACTAAGCCATTAAAAATGGTAGATCGAATGTTTGATCAGATACTTAGTGAAGGTTTAGCATCTTTTGTGATTCAGTATTATGGATTAGAAAAGCGGCATTTGAATACTGATGATGAGAATATTAGATTAATTAAGCTTGAACGTATAAATGGTGAACTTGATGATTGTTTTAATGTTTCTTATGCTCCAGTGCGTAGAATTATTGCGCCAGTAAGAGCTTCTATGGAAACGGGAAACATTGAATATGCAACATATGAGAAAGCTATCTATTCTTTGTTTGATATTAAAGTAAACGGAGTAAGCTCGATGGAAATTATTGATAGTGCAGTACATGATATTGGTTATGCATTTGGAACTGCACTTCATGGTGCGTATTTTATTAATCCAAGAAAAACTATGAAATTGATTTACGATATTTTTATTAATCCTGTTCCCAATTCAGTATCTAGTTTTATTGAAGCAAACCACGTCCTAGAAAAAGAAGGCGTTGGTATTTTAGATATGTGTGATTATCTTGAAGAAGATATTGAAAAAGCTGAACTATTTTCTGAGGAGTTATTTTCAAAATTTTCAGATATGCCTACTCATTAAGTAAAATATCTGGTAATATTGCTACTGAACTAGCTAGAATGTCTGGGCTGGCTTTCATTAGTTGTTCCATTGTGTGTATTCCCGTTAGAACACCAATGGTCTTGCAACCAGCTTTCTTACCTGCTTTGATATCATAAATTGTATCTCCGACCATAAATTTAGCATCGGAGTTAGTTAATTTTTCTGCAAGGAGAATTCCGGTTGGAGATGGCTTTGGTTTAGCATCATCTTCACCAATAAAGACCTCAAAGATTTTTGTTGGGATTTTCGCACCCTCTAGTCTTTCTTTTATTTCTTCATTATAGCTATTCGATACAATACCTAGTTTGAATTTTTTCTTAAGTTTTAGAAGAGCTTCTTTAACGTGCGGGAATGGTTTCATTAGATTACGGTTTTTTTCAAGTGTTGCAATATAATCTTTGATTACTTGTTCAGATCGTAGTTTTGAGATTCTTGGGTACAAGCTTCTTAGAACTTGTTCCATGCCCGGGCCAAAGTGTTCAATTACTTTTTTCTTTCCGGGAAATGTGAGCTTGTTTTTTTCAACAGCAGATTTGAATGCTTTAACTTGAACTGGTGTGCTATCAATTAGGGTCCCATCCATATCAAAACAAATCAAATCTTGTTTTTTCTTAGGCATATAAGAAATAGAGTAAAGAAGTATTTAAGTTTGTTCTTCTTCTATTGCAGTTTTAACTGCCTCAACAAAGGCGTAGAGTCCTGAAGTTATGCTGTAAAATACTGTTGGTTCTTCACCATCTCGCATTTGCGTTTTTCTCGCGCCATTCCTTACACGTATATTAAGTAATTTGATGCAGCTTTCTTTTGAATAGTAAATCAGTGCTTCAGAGCAATTATCAATATCTGTTTTTACATCAACGGGGGCTTTCAGTGGATTTCCCTGAGCGTCTTCTTCCATTGGGATTCTGATATATAATATTTCACCTAAAACTTTTGTTTCTCTACCTATCTGTTCATTTAGAATTACTGTTTGTTCAAGAGATCCATCTACGTCTTCACCCTCATCGTTTATTCGGTAGTCTGATGCAAATACTAGATCTGGATGAGTTTGTGCTTTAGCAGCTAGATCTCCAATTATAAATGCGTGTTTAGAGCCATCATTACGATCTTTGGGGGGACCTCTTATTCCAGTTCTACTGAAGTATGTCATGTTTTTGGTTAGTAGTAAACGCTTAAAAATCAATCGATTAAATCTTAAACTTTAAAATGGCAGCGATTCCAGATAGCCCATCTAGCTTCTTACCTGCATCAGATTTCTTCCCAAAGATATGTACTTCTCCTTTGCTTTTCTCAACAGTATCAATCAGCGTTTGAACTTCCTCATTTTTTGCAAGTTTCTCAGACACAAGAAGGTCTTTAACTGCTTTTGAATATGTTGCTTCAGTTACTTCTTTAAGCCCATATGCTGCTAGCTTGCCTTTGCCAATTTCTTTGAGTAGTTTAGCAATCAGTATGTCGTGCTCAGCAAAGCTTGCTCCAGAAATAAGTTGATCTACTTTTCCTGTTGAGATTAGTTCAGCTAGGCCTTTTTTTGATCCAGTTGACACGTTAGCAAGTAATGTTTGTTTAGCGGTTTTTGGATCAAGCTCTTTGATTGCTTTAGATACATAATCTTTCCAGAATAATGGACTTCCGAGTATCACCTTAAGACCTTTTGATTTATCTATGATTTCTTTTGCAATGCGTTTAATCTCGTCTTTCTTCTTTTCCTCAAACCGTTTTTTAGTTAATCTTAATTTGATCTTGCCGGCAGTAATAAGTCCTGAAGCACTGAGATAACCGAAGTTAGCTTGTTCATCATCAAGCACACACAAGAATATTTTTGCTAGCTTGGATTTCTTTTCTGCTTGTTTCAGTTGATCAATCTGGTAGTTAAACCACTTGACTTTTTTTAGTTTAAAATCTGATCCTTCAGAAAGTTCTATTGTGTGCGCGGAGTTCATAGATATGTCTTCTGTTGGTTTCGTAACTGTCCCTTGAACTCTTAGTGCAGTATCTTCTAGAACGAGTTTTGTAACTTTAATCTCCAGCGTGATTGTCTTGCGTACAGATTTCTGGCGGCCATCTACTCCACCAAGTTTAATCTTGCGTTCTGTTTTCCCAACAAGTGTATCGCCTGCGTGTATTATGTTATTGAGTGCAGATAGGTCGCCGTTGCTACTTATTTTAATTTTAGCTTCCCCTGTTTTCTTGTTGATTTTTGTGATTTCCATAATTATTATCTACATTGTATCGTAAACTAAATAAATGACGATGATATAAAATATTATGGTTGCTGCATATAAGCCCGTTCATAGTACTGCTGTGTTTGGCATATTGATGGCTATGTTCGCAGCAATTATGGTATTTTTATTTACTGTTGCACCGGAAGTTCGTGAGGAAGCTTTGCCACCATACGTTGTTTCATATGAATCGACTTTATTTGATGTTTCTCCTGGCAGTATTGAGTCGGGTGTTGTTGAAAGTGGAGTAAAGCAAATATCTTTGAATGATATTGTGATTGATAATACTGTACAGCGGACAGAGATAGATATTTCGCGGGACGCAAGTTTTTCTACGAGTATACTCAGTAATGAGGTTTATGATTTTGCATTTACTTTGGATAAGGAGATCGTAAAGAAAGCAGGATTGACGTTTACAGTTTATTCTTTATCTGGTAATGGTGAGATGAAAGTATATATCAATGGCAGGACTGCTCTTTCTCGGGCAGTTGGTGTAGGTAGCCAAATTGTTGTTGATTTCCCAGAAAGTTACCTGTTAGATGGCGCAAATCATGTTGAGATAACAACTTCATCGCCTGGCCTAAACTTTTGGTCAAAGAATTCTGTAACTTTGCTTGATGTGACTTTAGTTGTAGATGAATATGATACGGGGAAAGCAGATTCCAATCAAGTGTTTTCATTATCTTCTTCAGAAGCAGCTAATGCTGAATCTGCTGTACTGACAGCATATATTGAGCAACAAGGAGAGGCAAATATTGATATAAGATTAAATGGAAAGAGTTTGCTTAAAGCAACACCTCCACAAACTTTAGATTTATCCATTCCAACAACAATACTTAAGTCTGGAGCTAATGTATTTACTTGGTATGCTGAAAGAGATGGCAAGTACACAATTAAATTTTCCAATCTTTTGATTGATACTGTAAAGACAACCGGTAGATCTACAACATACTTTTTTACAGTAAATGATGCTGATTTTAGAAAGGTAGCGTCTGGAAGTTATGACTGTATATTAACTATAGTTCGGGATTCTGGAGATGAATCAATTATTGTTGAATTAAATGGAAAGCAACATGTTTATGATTTTGTTAGTGGGACATTTAGTGTTGATGTTTGTGATCAGTTGAATGCTGGTCGTAATGAGGTTAAGTTCACTGCAGAAGATGAGCTGGATTTAAAGGGCGCAACATTAATTGTGAAGAATAACTAAAATGGTTTTTGGATGGGGTAAGGATAAAGGCGGATCAACTGGTGATGAAGAGAAAGTTACAAAGGCAGCGGGTTTGTTCGGTCCAGAAGGTAAATTTATGTTGTGGGCTGCAAAACATAAGTTGAATAAAGAAGCTAATAAACAACAGACTTTAGATTCTCGCGGTAGTCGAAGAGATCTAGCTAAAACATTAAGACAACGAAAAAGAGAAGCTCGATCACAGAAGCGTATTGAGGGTGAGTGGGGAATACGTACATTGCTGATTTTAATTTCTTTAATTAGTTTATTTATTATGCGGTTTTTACCCGATAATCTTAAGGTAGTATGGCTTGTAGTTGTATGTATTGCATTGTTTTTGATTGCTCGTCATGCAGTTATTGAGTGGGAAGGCGTTGCTTTTGTTCTTTTTATGATACTCGCTTTTTGGTTTATATATTACACTCCCTGGGGTGATTTAACCATGAATAAAATTGAAGTAGCTTTACCCGGAGTTAGTGAACAAGTAGATGATGTAGGTATTGAGCATCAGTTTAATGTTATTGGACAGATCTTATCTGGAGAGTTTGAGCCAGAAAAGCTATGGACTTCTGAGGCAGTAAAGTCGGAGTATGCCGTGCCCGAAGAGTTTGAGTTCTTCTTGACAGATGTATCTCCACGTAAGGAATTTTTCGAATCTGACGAAGATATATATCTCCAAGGTAATATTAATCTCGTAAGTGGCTTTGATAAGACAACAACCGTTGAGTTGGGTGTTGAACCTACAGACTTCTGCGCAAAAGAATCAGAAAAAGCATGGAATGAATATGATAGTAATAATCCGTTGGTTAATAGTTTGTTGGATTTGACTAATTTAGGTGGGGATTCCGATGATGAAGACTTTCTTAAGGGATGTTCTGATGGAACTGAATGGCAGTGTTTCATAACGGGTTCTGACCAAATTAATACCTTCCAGATGAAACGAATATATAATCGGATGTTTTACTGTGAACATACTGGTATCGAAGTTAGTGAAGAGGAAGTAATCTCTAGTTTAGAAGTTACTTGGGAATATTCAACATCCGCTGTTGCAGGTATGCAAGTTTACGCATTTAATACTGAAACTTTGAATCGTAATCCAGGTGATCCTCTTGATCGTTATGATATTGATAAAGATAGTCTAATTTCTTGGTATATTGGTGATGAGCGAGTTAATTTGGGCATCGGTTTATCTGGAACTCCAAACAAATATGTGCGGGCTGAAGTTAAGGGTGATTTATTTGAAGATGTAAATTATTTAGCAATTAGTATAAAGAATATTGGTGGTGGAGATATAACTGAGATTGAATCTCTTTCAGTAAGTTTCCCAAATACACCTGAAGTTCATGTTGCAAATAGCATTTCTAAGGTAGATAAGTCCTATTTAACTTTTATTGGACCAACAACAGAAGTTATAACTATTTTAGGTTCTGATGTTGTGACAAAGAAGTTTACACTTTCAAATATAGAGTTATTGTCTTTTGAGGAGATCGGTGCAGCTGAGGGTACATCTTATTACATACCGTTTGTAGTTGATGAGGCGTATGTAGGCGATACTGATTTTAGAAGTTTCTTAGTTAAAGCAGATATAAGATACAAGTACAAAGACGGTGAATCTGTTCCAGTAATAGTTAAACCCAAAAAATCACCAGTTGTTACTTCTTAACTAAAGTAAATAAACTATAAAAGTAAGTAGCTTAATATATTCCATGAATAATCGGATAATACTAGTTTTGTTTGTATTTGTTGCTCTTATTTTTACAAGTGGATGTAATAGTAATACTCCTGAAGAAGAAACTACTTTCGATACGGGTGGCATTTCTGTTGAGTTTATGCCTGGAGCCCCTCCAGAGCAGATTTCAGAAGACGATATTGCATTTGACTTGAATGTGAAGATTGAAAACGAGGGTGAGTATGATATTGATGAGTATACTGTTGATGATGATGGTGTGAGAGATGGAGATCTTATTTCTGTTTTCTTACTTGGTGTAAATCCCGCAACAATTGGTCTTTGTAATCAGGAGCAAGTAATAGATGAGAGTGGCGAGTTATTATATGAAGAAGATGGTGAAACTAAAGTAATGGCAAATGTATGTAAGACTGAACAAAGCCATACCGAAGGTCTTGGTGGAGCACATTATGTTAGTAGTGATTTGATACCGGGTGAATTGACTTACTTAGAATGGTTAAATGGAAATGGCGAGTCTCCTTTTTATGATTTATCTATTTCTTCAGATCAGAAACTTACTTTTGTTGCTCAAGTATGTTATCCATATAAGACTGTAGCAACTGCGTCAGCTTGCTTTAGTGATAATGCATATGCACAAGCAACAGGTTCAGAAACATGTAGTGTGTCTGGTGAAAAGAAGGTATCCAATACTGTTGCTCCAATTAAAGTTACAAAAGTAGTTGAGAACCCTGCAGGTAGAGATAAAGCAAATGATGCTGGTAAGTATGCATTTACTTTTACTGTTGAAAATGTTGGTGGCGGAACTGTTTATTCTAACAATAAGTCAATTTCTGAGTGTGCTACGTTAGGTGTTGCACCACTTAATGCAAACCAAATTGAAGTTGAAAGTGTATCTGTGGGTGGTTTAGTAAAATCTGAATGTTTCAAAAATACTGTATTTGATGAAGACACTGATGAGTTGGTCTCTTATGATACTGGAAGAATAACTCTTGTTGAAGGCAAGGGAACATATACATGTACTGTTTCACAACAATCTATTTCGGGTGATTATAGTGATGTTATTGAGATTCGGTTAGCTTACAACTATTATGCCCAGACAAAGCACAATATGATTGTTAAGAACTCCTTAGATTTCGAATAATTTTGAGTAATCTTTATTATCTATTATAGTATCTAATTGTATGCGAATTATATCACTAACTGCGATCTTTGCTATGATTGTTTTAGTTAGTGGTTGCACACTTCCATTTGGTGTTGAATCTAACTCTGAAGCAGTTACTTTTCTTGGTGGAGACGAAGGTTTAGAGATATCTTTTGTAAGTAATAATCCACCGCCACGAGTATTTCAGAATCGTAATTTTAATGTGCTTTTACGCTTAGAAAACCATGGTGAGCAAAATATTGATGAAGGAAAAGTTAGAGTTCTTTTAAGCAATGCGCAAACTTTTGGTTATGATAAAGAGCCAATTCAATATAATGCAGATACTTTAACAAAGCGTCTGAGCACAGAA
>Ga0233431_1005484_pt1 | contig 12277 bp, 13 predicted proteins | sample SI_118_April2016_FD_179867 | JGI IMG/M metagenome (GOLD analysis project Ga0233431, IMG submission 179867) | Seawater microbial communities from Saanich Inlet, British Columbia, Canada - SI_118_April2016_200_MG | ecosystem: Environmental > Aquatic > Marine > Inlet | place: Canada: British...
CTGGTGGGACTGTGGATGCTTAATGGGCTGGGGTGTGCACTTATGAATGAAACTAAAAGGAGTGATTAATATGAATATTGATAATTTTTATGGTAGTGAATGTAGAGGGGAATTGGTTTCACTTCTATCAGATCTAGTAAAAATACCTAGTCATAAAAAAGTTGATGGTAGAGAACAACAAGTTAATGATTATATCACACGCTGGTTATATGAAAACGGATTCGAAGTAGAAGAAAAAACTTTCGGAGGGATATCACTACCTCTTGGAATAATATCAGGAAACGAGAATAACAATAGCATCATGCTCAATGCACATACAGATACGGTTGGTGTAGAATATATGGAGAATCCTTTTTCAGGGAGATACGACGACAAACGGATTTATGGAAGAGGCACAGTCGATACTAAAGGATCTCTAGCAGCTATGATGATAGCAGCTAGAGTTTTCAAAGAAAATTTTAAAGCATCAACAGATATATTTGTCTATCCAAGTCTTCATGAGGAAACAGGAGAATGTGAAGCCACTGAAGCCATATCAAAGACAATAAAACCATCATATTGTGTTGTGGGAGAACCTACAAATCTGGATTTCTATTTTTTTCATAAAGGTTTGTGGTTTTTCAAGTTGATATCAAAGGGTCTTTCAGCTCATTTAGCAGTTCCAGAAGATGGAATAAACGCTATAGAGCATTTATTTACAGCTATTGGAAGTCTAAAAGAAAAATATTTCAATCCAAGAACTAAAGAAAAGGATGGGATGACTAAGTTCACTGTTTGTAGTATGCGTGGTGGGAGTGAGGGAATACCAGACTATGCAGAAGCACTTTATAACAGGAGAACAGTTCCTGGTGAATCTTTGAAAGACGATTTCCAAAACATAAATATGGTACTAGAAGAAATAGGAGCAATTGATCCCAAATTTGATGTTTCTGTTGAAACATATCCAGGTTATGAAACAGAATTAATGCCAATGGAACCTCCAACTGATGAAGAATTTGTTGATTTGATTTCAACTTCATTGGCGGGGATAGGAAATAGAGGCGGTTTGTTTCCTGGATGGACAGAAGGGTCAATATTTAGAAAAAATGATGTAGATACTGTAATCTTTGGTCCGGGTCCACCAGCATACGCACACACACCGTTTGAAAGTCTTGAAATAAATCAGTTAGTATCAGCATCAAAAGGATATCTAAAAATACTATTAAATCATAATAAGAGGTTCGTATAATGAAAAAAATATTTTTACTAGCACCGTTTGGAAATCATATTAATCCTGATACAGGTCTAATGCACGATAATAATAAAGAATTTATTGAAAAAATAATTTCACACCTCGAAAAAAAAGGTCACATTATCGAAAATGCACATAGAAGAGAGAGATGGGGATTAGAATGGATGAAGCCCGAAGTCTGCACGCCACTCGATTACAAATTGATACAGGACTCGGATTTGATAATTGCTATTCCAGGTCATCCTGCTTCTGGTGGTGTTCACGTGGAACTTGGTTGGGCATCTTCACTGAAAAAGAAAATAATGATTCTACTAGAAGATGGAAAAGAATATTCAAATTTGGTGACAGGTCTTAATACAATAACAGATGTGAAATTTATTAAATTAAAAGATAACCATGAACATTTGAATGATCTGGATAAATTATTATAAAAAGACAACAAAGAAAAATTATTTTTCAGCTACAAACATAAAATCATCAGACTTCAAAATAAAATCCGGATTCTCTGCATATTTTACTTGAATATCAAATACACACAGACTTTCATTTTTACTATATTTCTTATATTTACCAACTATCGAAAAAGGACCAATTATCTTGACTTTTCTAAATTTTTTTTCTAATACGGATCTCAGCTCACTCAGTAAAAACTCATGAGTCATATGGGATCTTTCAGTTTTCCCCCATTCTATTTTGCGATTTCCAGTTTCAATTGTTTTTTTGAAAAGAGAAAAATTTTTATTTTTAAATTCGTGATTGAGGCAATATATCAATCTATTATTTACAGAGCCAATGAACAAACCACCACTCTTCAAAACCCTATGTGCTTCAGAAATAGCTTTTTTATGATCTCCACAATAATCCAGAATAGCATTCATCATCAAAACAACATCAAATGATTTATCGGAATGTTTCATTTCTGTAACGCTTTCTTCAAAAAATTCCACACTTTCCCCACCGTTTTTATTAAAATATACTTTCGCCTTTTTTATCATGCCAGATGATATATCAGATAGTACAACATCATTTTTTTTACTCAATTCCCAAGAAAATCTCCCTATCCCACCTCCAGCATCGAGTATATCCAAACCTTTTTTTCTAAATTTCTGCAAAATGTTTTTCTTAATAAAAAAATCAAGTATCTTATCACATAATCTATTTTCATGATCGGAATAATTTCTAGATACATCATTGTAAAACTTCTTAACATCATATTCTTTCTTCATATTTGATTATAGATTTTACCAGTTTAAATATTGGCTCTTCTTGAAAATAAGAACCAATTCGTGTAATGGGTCTATGTCATACAACGATTTCACTTGGCTCGTATCATCAGAAAAACCAGCAAGTGCAGCTTCATTAGGATTTTCACCATTGACAATTACTATAGATCCTCTTGGCTTAAACTTGGCATTTTTAGCTAGTGAGAACACATCAAATGGAAATGGCCTAAAACCACCAGTTACTACATCCCCAACAACCAAACAGCAATGAGACTCAGGTTTCAAAACTCTATGTGTTTCCTCTAACACACTCTGAAATTTACTCATAAAATCATCATAGTCATCAATATTTCCAATATCTAACGCATCTTTAGAATAATCTAGTATGTTGAAGTATGGTGGACTAGTTACAACAAGATCACATGAATTGCCATCAATCGTACCGAGAATTGTTTTATTATCACCCTGAACAAATTTGTGATGTGTTTCAAAACCGGGAATTTCATTTAATCTGGTTTTAGCTTGTTTAATTCTTTCAGGATCCAATTCTAAAGATATTGAATTTCGTGTATTTAGTTTAGCAGCAATTGCTGTTGTTCCAATACCACCAAAACAGTCAAGAACAGTTTGATATTTATGACTATATAATAACATGAGCCTTTTTGGTATTTCTGGATGAAATATACCAGAATAGTTCATATGATAATTTCCAACATCTGGGAACCTATTACTATACCATACACTTTTTCCATACATTGTCCAGTATCGTTCAGATTTACAAGATATTTGACTAGGAGAACAACCACATTTTAGTTCTTTTAGACATGAATTCATTCAAATAATTAAAAGGCCAACATTTAAATCCATTACAGATACTAGTAAATCGTGGTTTGATGACTATGAAAAAGGTAGGAATTATTGGTGGGATGGGACCAGAGTCTACGGCAATCTTTTATCTAAAGATAATAGAGAAGTTCCAGAAAAAGTACAATTTCAGATTTGATCATGAATATCCCGAGATACTTATTCATAATAATCCAATACCAGATCCGGTAGATTCCATGGATAATGAAAAGGTTCTAAGCATGTGTATGAAAAGTGTTGATATTCTAAATCGATTTGGTGCAGATATTATTGCAATTCCATGCAACACTGTTGGCACCCTCATAGAAGATATTAGAAAAAATACACAGGCTAAAGTATTCTGCATTGCAAGTGATGTGTTGAAATATGCAAAAAATAACGGTTTTAGAAAACTGGGTATATTAGCCACAAAAACAACTATTCGAGAAAAATATTACAAAAATCTCGCTGAAAATTTAGGGATTGTGTTAATAGAACCATCTAAAGAAGAAATGATCAAAATAAATGACATAGTGTATAGAATCCTATCTGGCATAAAAGATGAAAATGATAAAAAAGTATTAGTAGCGATATCCAAAAGAATGATCAATTTGGGAGCAGACGCCATTATTATTGGGTGCACTGATTTACCCTTGTTGATTAATGACAATGACGATGAAATTAGATATATAGATAGTTTGGACGTGTTAGCCGATGTTGTTATGAATAACTCCTTTTAGTTCATTTTCTCCCCAATATATCCAATAAAAAGCTGTTTTATTCAGCAACAGTCAATCTTAACTTCTTCTCATCCTTACCGAATGAAATACGATCACTCTGACCAGAAACTGAAATAATTGTTTTTTCATTCTTCACTCCCTTAACACTTGCAGCAGGCAAGACTAAAGATTGTCTATGCAAGTTACGAGGAATTATATTATAGTTAACAACTCTTTCTTCACCAGATCTCATGTTACCCACACGCCATAACAATTCAGTTCCGTGTGCTGTTTTACGAATAATAGGTTTCAATGTACCAAAATCTTTTGGAAGAATAAATGAATTTGGAACAATATCTCTGATAACACACCCTCCCAAACTACCACCCAAATTCTTCACAGACAATGAAATTTTAACATCATCCCCCATCTTATGGAAATCTTTCTTAATATGAACTCCAGTCAGATGCAAATAACCTGCTGTAGCTCCCCCAGCTAATAACAAACCTAAAATCGGCACAGGCCAATATAAAACAAAATAAGAAACTTCACCTTCTTCCTGCGGAAGTAGCGTAGCAAACCATGTCCAACCATTTACATCTTTTTTATCCGGTGCAGGTCCTAAATAAGAAATCCACCAACTCTCTTCAACCACATCTTCAAAAATAGCTTTGTCTACAGAGTTTCCATTATTAATTGCTTTCAATGTTACAAATGCACCAATTGGTGTATTAGTAATTTCTTTATCCATTCCAAGGTCCATGTAAGTAGGTATAGTAAATGTTTCAGATTCGTGATCAGAAAGTTTTCCATCTATATACAATTGAATATCAACAATATAATTTCCAGGTTTGGTCTTATCCATTGTAAAACTAACCTCTCTTTCTAAACTATCATCAGAATCCAATTCACCAACAGCGATTTTCTTTTTCTGATCATCAACTTCAATTATCAAATCAACATCATCCAATTTAGCAGATCCAACATTTTTTACAGTTGCATAAACACCAACACCACTTTTACATCTAGTACAACTTAATCTACTATCTGATATTACCCCAGAAAAAGTCCTTTCTAAAATTCCAGTAGAAACTTTTTTCTCAATTAGATCCTCACCAGATTTAATTATAAAAGAATATCCGTAGTTTGCAGGTTTCATATCCTTAGGAACATATATTTCAAACAAAAACTCTCGTGTGTCACCAGATTCTATTTTATAAGTAATATCCTTATTTGGAAACCATTCATTAACTTCAACTGGTCCAAATTCTGAAACAGTAAACCATCTTGAACTTCCCTCATTTACAACTGTTACTTTTACAAAATCATGCGATCCAGCAAAAGCCTGCGTAGGTCGATCAACATTAACTTGAAAATCCACACCTAAAACCAAAGTTGAAAAAACAAAAAGACTAATTACTACCAATAAGAACAGTTTACTACTCATAATCATCTTAATTTAATTAGAAGTGGAACTTTATATATCATCTTTTCATGAATTTCTCAAACACCAAGTACAATATGAATAGAACAATAGTCAAACCAACAGCTCCATACAACAGCGTCTGTCCAAATGTCTGAAATATTTGAATATACTCCTGACCAAAATGTACATTCATCTGATCAATGAAGTAGTTTCCTATAAGAAAAATAAGTGCAAGACCTATATCTAAAATAATTAAAGTTATTAGAATTTGTTTAAATCCCCCAGAAGATTTTTTAGCTGCTTTCTTATCTATATTTGGATTTGTCCCGCGATTTTTCTGTTTCTTGTAGCAATCAGAGCAATAGACCCCATTTTCAGTATTTCTAACACACTCTGTGCAGACAATCTTCCCACAGTCTTTACACTGCCATTCAGCAAAACCTTTTCCACATTTTTGACATTGAATATTAATCTCCTCTTAAATGGAATTTAATTTTCCTAGAATATAAAACTATTCTAAAGTTCCCCAACCAATCAATCTCCACCGATCAGCCACTCTACGAGAAATAGCTACTCTTGATCCCTTCTCAGCTACAACAGGCAATTTGAGACTAGTTTCTACAATACCCTTCTTAACATTTTTAACAACACCGACAGTTCTCCCAGTCCCAACACTAATCATTAACATTTCATCAGTTTTGATAGGAAAAATCTTATCACCCTTGCCAATCAACTTATCAAACAAATTAACCTTCAAAGAAATCACACTCAAAGCTTCAGGTAGTTTACCTTTCAATCCAATAGCATTCCCAGACAGAGAATCAGCTTTAGATAGCGAAGGATCAATCCCAGTCATTACTCCCAACAATCCACCAGGCCCAGCTTTATCTAAATTAAATTTAGATTTTTTCAAACCACATACTTTAGTAATCAGTGGTATCCACCTATTCCCTTTTCTCACACCTGGTCTTATTTCTATCTCATCCCCAACCTTCAGCTCACCTTCTAGTATGGATCCACCTAAAACCCCACCTGAAAGATCAGCAACATCTACCCCAGGTTTGTTAACATCAAAAGTTCTAACAACCAACATTCTAGGATCGCCCTTTCCCCTCTCAGGCGTAGGAATATTTTCTTGAAGAGCTTCCAAAACCTTATCAATATTAATTTTCTTCTGAGAAGAAACAGGAATTATCGGAACACCCTCAGCTACACTTCCCTTAACAAAATTCTTAATCTGTAGATAGTTCTTTTTCACTTCTTCCACAGAAACAACATCCACCTTAGTCTGTACAATTATGATATTTTTTATCCCAGCAATTTGCAAAGTCATTAAATGTTCCTGTGTTTGTGGTTGCGGACATGTTTCATTTGCAGCTATAATCAAAATCGCTCCATCCATTAAACTAGCACCAGCCAAAACAGTAGCCATTAGAGTTTCATGTCCAGGCGCATCTACAAAACTTACAGTCCGTTCAGGAGTACAAGCACTCATACATTTCAAACATTTGTCAGTAGTCATTAATTGCCCACACTTATCACACTTGTAAATAGTTGCATCAGCATAACCCAGTCTAATTGTAATTCCTCGTTTCAATTCCTCAGAATGAGAAGCTGTCCATTTACCAGTTATAGCTTCTACTAGCGTACTTTTTCCATGGTCAACATGTCCAAGCGCGCCTATATTGATTTCTGGTAATAGTTTAGGATCTACTTTCTTTTTCTTGGTTTCAGGCTTTTTCACAGCTTTCTTAGTTAATTTCTTAGGTTTTTCAGCTTTAGTAGCCTTAGCTTTAGTCATACCCAGTCTTAGAATTCGTAACTTAAATAGCTATTTTTGGTACAGCTTTTTTCTAAAAATGTGTCTTATAACTTAAATAGGTTTATTCTACCAAAAAACAGAATAGTTTAAATCCTTTCACATCTTACTTTAAACAGGTGCAAATATGCCAGAATATGAATTAGTTTCGACAGTCAAAATGTTTTTTAGACATGGATGCTTAACCCTGTCTGAAATACAAAAAGAGCTATCTGATTATGAACAAGACACTGTAAGAGCAGCATATGATATCGCACTTGAGGAAACAATATTCTACACACCTTCAGGAACAGGAGATTAGTTATTATTCTTTCTTTAAATCTTTTTATTGGCCATATTGGATCAAAAAGCTTTAGCAAAAAACTATTTTGCTTCTTCTTTCTCTTCCTCAGCAGGCTTAGCTTCCCCTTCTTTTGGTTCTTCTTTCTTCAAACCAAGCATCATCTCAACATCTCCTTCACCTTCAACTATCTTACAGTTAACCTGCATGATGTCATCAGAAATCTGATTACCGCGAACATATTTTCGCTTTCTTTCCCCGTCAAACCGAGGATTAAATCCAGGGTTTCCAATTAACAAAAGTTTTTTCCGTTGTGAACCATCTACCTCAGGCCTCATAGGAAATCCATCTTTGTCGCTTCCACCAGTCACTTGAAGTGTGAATCCATCTAGCCCTACCATAGAACCATCAAATTTCTGACCGACTTTTAATCCAATCAAAGAAACAGCTTCTTTTTCAATTTGGTATGTCTTTCTAGTTTTCGGAACTCCAATACAAATTTTAAATGCCATAATTAATCAACCTCCTCAGTTAGCACATCATCATGTCAGCGCTCATCACCAAGTAACTCATAATACAAAAACAACCTATTTAAAGGTTATCGATAAGCAGGATCATCTTTGTCTTTCTTATTCCCCTTCTTTTCATTTGACCCATGGTTAAAAAAGTCTGAAAAGTCAGGAATACCACAATAACCAACAGGATGTTTTATAGAATATTCGGACATTTCCGAAATCACAACAGCGTTGTGGGCAGCTTTTCTTTTTCTAAGCTTTTCACCAATATCAGATTCTATCATATTAGATTACAGAAAGCCAACAAATAAAAAGCTTTATTTCCAGTGTGGGTTTGAAGAACTAGCTCGGCGCATAACAAATTCATTTGGAATAGCACCTGGACCACACTTGCACATCTCAACAATCATTCGAGCTACTTCGCGTGGTTCCATTAATTTATTTTTATCAACTGAATATTTATCAAATAAGTGTGTTTTCATTCCACCAGGATAAACAGCTGTAACTTTCACTCCTTTTTCTAGCGCCTCTTTAGTAAGTGCTTTACTGAACCCAGCCAAGCCAAATTTAGCAGCTCCGTAAATGACATGATTTTTCATTCCTTCATATCCAGCTGTTGAAATTATGTTAACAATGTGCCCATCTCCATGTTTTATCATTAGTGGATAAATACGCCTAGTTAATTTAATTGGAGCAATCGTATCTATCTGAAATACTCTGTCGATTTGATAATCTGTTACTTCATCAAAAGGTTCCATATAAATTATTCCAGAATTATTAACAAGAATATCTATTCCTTTTTTCGACTCTTCTTCCAATCTATCCATCACATCTTCTTTGGTATTGTCTCCAACAACAAGATCTGATTTTCCGTTTAGTTTTTCTGAAACATGTTTTAGTTTGTCTTCATCTTTACTGTTTAGAATAAAATCAACACCTTCTTTGTCAAAAGCCAGTGCAAGCTCTTTTCCTAACCCAGAACTAGCGCCAGTTATCAAAACCCGTTTTCCTTTTAATGATATCATAATATACACACCTACAAACTCTCTTCAGCCAGTTTAGTATCTATTCCCAATTCTCTCAGAAGCTTAACATCATTTATGTGAATACGTACTAGCAACTCATCCCCTTCTTTGATATTTCTTCCAACATTTCCACCATCAATAGAAACAGCAACTTTATCTCCTCGCACAGCCTCACCAACAGTTTCATTTTCTTTTTGAATTTGTCTAACTTCACCAATTTTCTTCCCAGCATTTTTAACATAAACACCTGGCTTCAAAATCCCATCTAAAATTTCTACACCAACTACCGCTGGCTCCTTCTGTCTAAATGTAAAACCTTTAAGCAGTTTGAATTTACAAGGCTGGGTAATTTTCGATAACTTCTCTTTTCTCTCATTTTCCTTTTCATCAATAACCCACTTATCATAATTTTCAAAAATAGTATAAATTACATCAGACCGAAAAATAGGAATTCCCTTATCTTTTGCTTCAGTATCGATTTCATTTTTTACATTAAATGCAAAAATAACTTTTTTATATCGATCTTTAATTGCTTCACATTCTACAAGATCGCGTTTAACAGGTGGACCAACCTCAGCTTTTTTTACAGGAATACCACGTTGCTTTAACATATGAATTAGTGCTTCTAGAGATCCTAATGTGTCAGCACGGAGAATAACACCTTCAACATCTCTATCAAATTCTAAAGCTTTGCAATCCTTAGCCATTTTTTCTTTTTCAATTTCAGCTTCTTCTTTGGTGTGAACAAATTTCACAGGACTACCAGCTATAGCCTTTTCCAATCCAGGTGCAGCAATTTTAACACCAGCCGCAGCTACAACTTTTTTTACATTTTCAAAATCCTTTTCAACACGAATTTCTTTCAGTGGTTTGGGTTTTAGAAGTGCACGAATTTTTGTAACAACTGGTTCCTTTCCACCAGCCACTAAGTAATCGTCCTTATTAATTTCTCCATCATAAAGAATAACATCAATTGTTTTTCCTAAACCAGTGAAATCTTTCACTTCTAAAATTGATCCATCTCCCCTACCACTTTCAATTTCAAGTTTATCTTTTAGGAACGCCTGAGAAAGTCCAGTTAACATCATTAACAATTCAGAAATACCCTCTCCAGTTTTTCCAGAACAAGGCACCACCGAAATAGTCTTCTTAAAATCTTCTACACGATCAAAACGTTCACAATCAAAACCACGTTCAGAAATCTGACCAATTAGTTTATAGATCATTTCTTCCACACGAGTACGAATATGCTCTGGCTGTTTTTCTAGAGCAGTAGCAAAACATTCACCAGGATAAGAAATCCAACCATTGATCCTATCAATCTTATTTGCAGCAACTATGAAAGGTGTTTTAAACTCTTTCAGAAAATTTAAACTTTCATCTGTTTGTGGTTGAAATCCTTCATTGATATCAACTATTAGAATAGCCAAGTCAGCTATACTTGACCCACGTTTACGAATAGCTGTAAACGCCTCGTGGCCAGGAGAGTCTAGAAATAACAACCCAGGAATCTCGACATCGATTTTCATTTTTTTCAAAAGCTCTCCACATATACCCTTTACATTAGAAATAGGAATTTCACTTGCTCCACTGTGCTGAGTGATCGCACCAGCCTCTTTATCAGCAACAGCACTACCTCTTATTTTGTCTAGAAGAGTGGTCTTCCCGTGGTCCACATGTCCAAGTATAGCTACGATTGGTTGTCTTATTGTCATGTGCAACACCTACCAAATTTGTCAAGTTGCACAGGTAGTTCAATCTGCACACCTTCTGAAATATTGAACTTCATAAAAATCTCCTCTAGATAACATATACTAGAAATTAGATTCCGAAGGTTTTTAAAAGAAGATTAAGCAGTTCCGTGCTTAACAAACCTATCCATACCAGTTATGCAGAACATATCATTTTCATCATAGTATTCTAAAATCTTTTTATCATTTATAGATCCAGTAGGTGCAATTCCTCCTTGAACAAACTGAAGTTTAGGCAATTCAGTACCTCCAGAATTTCTATACAGTTCAGCAAAATCTATTCCATACATTCTAGATACATATCCAAGCCATATTTTAGGATCAAATTGTTCTACTGCATCTGGCATAAAAAATGAAGCATCTGTGAAAAACGTTATGTCATCCCCGGGTTTAACAAATCTTTCTTTTGGTATGAGATTAATACCATGTTTCATATAGTTTCTTTCATTGTATTCTTCTAACATTTCATAATCAAGCATCCTCCAGGCAGTCAAATGCGTAGAACCAGATCTTTTTATGTCGCTACCACCAGCCAATAAAGCCAGTTCAGTTATTTTACTATCTTCATCTACTACAGCCCTAACAGCTCCACTACCATTTGAATCCATAAGTCCAGCATATCTCCAAGATGATTTGCACTGCTTAAATTGTTTTAATGTAGGTTTCTTTAAAGTTGGAACAGCTAATTCAGAAGTACACAATGGTCTATTATAATGTTTTTTAGGTAAAGTTACAAAACCATTTCCTACAAATTTGAATCTATATGGAAGAGGAGATGCTTCAGTAACTTCTAGTAATTTAATTTTATATTTCTGAGCCTTTTTCAGTACTTTCAAAGCATCTTCATCAAACGTACCTGTAGTAGCTACAACATCTTTGTATCCAGTAGCAACCAATAACTCAGCTGTTGCTTCGTCACAATCACCACCAAGAACAACAACAGCACCATGATTTGAATATGGAGAAGTCGCATTTGCATTCTGAACTGCTCTATACATAGTTTGAGCCTCTCCGATTCCAGAAGGGTTGCAGTGCTTTGCAAAAAGAGCAAATTCCCTTTTTCCAGTTGCTATTGAAGCAAGATCAACACTCCCAAAAGTTTCAGCTAAATTGTTAGTACTTAGTTTCTTTCCACCAAGTTGTCTGTAAGAAAAAGTACCACCAACAAATCTTTTTTTACCCTTACGTTTCAGAATTTTTCTACCCAATACACCCATACTACTACCATAGACAATATCAACAACCCTATGATTAACTGCCTCTTCACATCTATTTTCTCCTTTTGGTAGATGTCCATGATTTTGAAGAACTAGAGCCGTATACGAGTTTTCTTTAATTTGTGGTGGTAAAAAATATAATGTCTTAGATTTTTCTTTCATCAGTGTCCCTCGCATACTACGAATCTGATACTTAAATAAACCTTTTTGTGAATTCAAAAACTAAAA
>Ga0233431_1005487_pt1 | contig 12271 bp, 9 predicted proteins | sample SI_118_April2016_FD_179867 | JGI IMG/M metagenome (GOLD analysis project Ga0233431, IMG submission 179867) | Seawater microbial communities from Saanich Inlet, British Columbia, Canada - SI_118_April2016_200_MG | ecosystem: Environmental > Aquatic > Marine > Inlet | place: Canada: British...
CAAAGACCAGAGTTTGAATATACTGGCATAACTCCATTACAAATTTCATTCTGTGTTCAATAAGAAATATGGCCACATTAAAATCCTGGTGAACCTGCCGGATAATTTTAATCATTTGACCCAGTTCATCAGGGGTCATGCCTGCTGTGGGCTCATCAAGGAAAAGAATTTTGGGATTGGTTGCCATGGCTCTTGCCATTTCTACTCTTCTTTGAGCTCCATAAGGCAGGTTGGTAACTATTTGATCTGCATGTTGTTTGATATCAAACAATTCCAATAACCGATAGGAATTTTCTTTAATTTGGGTTTCCTGTTGTCTGCATTTGGTTGTATTAAAAAATGACCCTATAAGTCCATAGGATAATTGCGAATAATGGGCCATTTTAATATGATCTAGAACATTCATGTGCCTCCACAATGCAAGGTTTTGAAATGTTCGACCCAACCCTTTTGCTGCAATTTCATTGGTTTCAAGGCCTTTTATATTCTCATTTTCAAGTGTAATAGAGCCTTGTGTCGGAGTATAGACACCGGTAATCAAATTAAATATGGTTGTTTTCCCTGCTCCGTTTGGCCCGATGAGTCCTGTAATCTGATGAGGTTTAATATTTAAGTTATAATTATATACAGCTCTAAGACCACCAAAATAATGTGTCATTTTATTTACATTGAGCAGTGCCGACATCGTTAAGCTCCTTGTTCTCTTTTATGTTTGGCTCTTAAGAGCTTTTTGGCATTGATTTCTTTAAAGGAAATCAGGCCGTATGGACGGAAAATCATTACCAAAATTAAAATTAAAGGAATAATAATCCATTTAAAGAGTTCAAGCGGTCTTAAGGCCTCTCCTAGGACATTGATACTGATTGCGCCTACAATGGAACCGATAATCGAGTTAAGTCCACCAAAATAGACCATGGCAAGTATTTCGGCAAGTCTGTTTATGCTGAACATTCCAGGATTGATATAGGCCAGTACATGGGCAAATAATCCTCCTGCAATGCCGGCCCAGAATGCACCGAACATAAAGGCGGTCATTTTTGTTTTTCGGGTTTTAACTGTCATAGATTCCGAGGCAGCCTCATCGTCTCGAACAGCATTTAATGCTTTTCCCATGATAGAGGTGACAAAATTGTGGACAACCCAGATGCACAGCATGGTCCAGATGAAAATAATGGGCAGGGGTGCATAATCAGGTTGCCCTCCCATTCCCCTGGCACCGCCTATGACATTAAGATTTTCAACAGCACTTTTTACAATAAACAAAAATGCAAGGGATATAATTGCCAGATAATCCCCCCTGGTTTTAAAAGAAGGGATGGCTACCAAAAGCGAACCAAGTGATGCTGCAATTCCACCAGCTATAAGCGCGATTGGAAAAAGCCATGGCCCAAGCGCTGAAGATAAAACAGCGGTTCCAAAAATTTTATCATTAACAAAAAAGTATAGGGTTAAAATTGAAGAGATATAGGCTCCAATAGCCATGAATCCAGGATGTGAGCATGAAAACTCCCCCTGGTATCCATTAATCACATTAATGCTGATGGTTAAAATGATGGAAATCAGTGTCAGCTTTACGATCAATACTCTATAATCATTGATTCCCGCCCATAGATGAAGCACGCCATAGAAAAAAATCAGATGAATTATGGCTGACATCCAAAGAGGTGTTTTTTCAAGTATGGCTGCAACCCGATTGGTAAAAAAAATGGATACCTTTGCTATCAAAAGAATCGGAATAACATATACTATAAAGTCATAGGCGATTGCACCTGGTATCATTATGGGTTCTTTAAGCATAATCAAAGCGCCAAATAAGACAGGTATTTTGGGTAATCCCAGATAATATGAGATATAGTCATACCCCCAGTAATACTCGATTAGTACAGCTGCAAAAAAGCCTAACAGCCAGCCTAAAATCGGCACATTAGAAAAGGTGTTGATAAATTTTCTTGCTTTTTCCATGGTGCTTTCCTGGTTCTATTGAAGTTAAAGAATTATAGCCTTAATTTTGTGCTGTGCTCCATTCCAAAGAATCCTCTCGGTCTATAAGTAAGGATGAGAAGGATAATGGAATATGCGATTAAATCCCTTAAGGTTGACGGGAAAATCGTGGCAACAAATATTTCGATAAATCCTAAAAGATATCCGGCAAGTGCAGCGCCTTTTATGGATCCTCGGCCACCAAGGATAGCTGCTACAAATGCCTTCCACCCAATAATAACCCCCATATATGGGTCTAAAATCGGGTAGGCTTGCCCATAGAGGATTCCTGCAACTGCGGCAAGACCTGCGCCCACTGCAAAGGTTAAGGGTGCAATAACATTTATGGATACACCCATTAGAGGAACTGCAAGAAAATCATATGACATTGCCCTCATGGCCATTCCCCATTTTGTTTTCTGGATAAATGTATGAAGGGCAAGCATTAAAAGAAGTGATATAATGATGATCATCACTTTTACATTCGTAAAATAGACACCACCTACATTGTAGGCAATAGATTCCATCAATGGAGGGAAACTCAATCTTTTAGCACCCAGTAAGATTAAAATACTGGTTTCAAAAATAATGCCGATCATTAAACCTGTGATGGCTGCTGACGCACGTGGTGCTGATCTTAAGGGTCTATATCCTGCAACTTCAACAAAAACACCGATCCAGGATGCAAGAAACATAGTAATAACGATAGTGGCAAGAAAAATAAGGGGACCTGGTATAAACCCTGCAAACAATGCGAGAAAGAGTGTTGCAATCCCAAAGCCGATATATGTGGCCACCATAAAAATATCGCCATGGGCAAAGTTAAAGAGCATTAAAACACCATAAACCATTGAATAACCGATTGATATAACAGCGTAAAAACTGCCTCTTTGGAGTGCATTAATAAGGTTTTGAACAATATATTGTATTAATTCTATCAAAGCTTCCATTTACCAACTCCTGTTCTGCTGATAGAAAGTGACTGCCATACGAAAATCTGTACAGCAGCCATTAAATTAATTAAATAATAAAGTAGTGCCTGTTAAGGACAACTGGATTTGTAAAATTCATATTCACCTTTATCATTGATTTTTACAATGACAGCACATTTGATAGGATCTCCTTCTTCTGTGAAGGTCATGTTTCCTGTAATGCCGGCAAAATTCTTAATTTTTGCAAGAGCATTTCTTACAGCCGTTCTGTCTGTCCCAATTTTGCCGGTGATTTTACCCGCATCCTGAATGGCTTGCTGGGCAAGATGAAGCGCATCCCATGTAAGGGCAGCAACATCATCTGGAACATATCCGTAATTGGCCTTGTATCTTTCGATAAATTCTTTTGTCGCTCCTTTGGCACCGGCTGCGGCATAGTGTGTTGAAAAGAAAAGTCCGTAACATGATTCACCGCATAGTTCAACAGTTTCAGCAGATCCCCAGGAATCTGATCCCACTATGGGGCCTTTCCATCCAAGATCTTTTGCCTGCCGAACAATAAGTGGGACTTCATTGTAATACTGTGGGGTAAAAAGAACCTCGGCGCCTGATTTAACAATCTTTGTTAGTTGGGATGAAAAGTCAGTATCTTTTGTTGTAAAACTTTGATAAGCCACAATAGAACCTGCACCATGTTTTTTCTCCCATGCTTCTTTAAAAACTTCAGCAAGGCCTTTAGGGTAGTCTGAAGCAACATCATAAAGAACTGCTGCTTTTGAAAATCCGAATTCATCGGTAATAAAATTTGCTACAACAGGTCCCTGGAAGGGATCAAGAAAACAACCACGAAATACGTATGGTCTGTCAAGTGTCGTGCTAGGATTGGTAGACCAGGGACTTATCATAACTGTTTTATACTTGTTGGCGACTTCACCGGCAGGTATTGCCTGCTTTGAAGATTGAGGGCCGACTATGGCAAGAACATCATCCTGGGTTATCATTTTGGTGTTTGCTTTTACAGCTGATTCTGCTTTGGATTCATTATCTTCAATAACAAGGTCAACTTCATATTTTTTACCGCCAACTTCAAGCCCACCTGCTTTTTCAATGTCTTCAAGCCATAACATTGCAGCGTATTTGGACCCTTCACCAACCTTTGGGATATCTCCTGTCATAGGGGCATTGATACCGATTCTGATAATCGTTTTTCTTGCACTGAATGCTGATGTAGAAAACATCATTGCAAAGACAAAGGCCACAACCACTAAACAAGCAATCTTTTTCATGTTACCTCCTTTTAAATATTGATTTATTGTTTAAAAGCATCATTGAATATACTTTTAAAAACTATACATATTTAATCTATATTTAAAAAGATAGGGTAAGTAAAGTATAATAATCCAAGATTGAAAAATTATTTTACAGGCGGATGAACTTTAAATTCGTTCATTTTGTAAAGAAGAGTTTTATAAGAGATTTTAAGTATTTTTGAAGCACGGGATCTGTTCCAGCCGACTTTTTCCAGGACAAAGGTAATAACTTCTTTTTCTACTTTGTCTGAAGCCAGTTTTTTGATTTTTTTTAAGGAAATATCTTCAAATAATTTATCTGAACTTGTGGATAGATCAACAAATTCTGAAATAATACGTGTACGATCACTTTGGAAACCACTCTTTGTATAATGTGAAGAGCCATTTTGTTGGCTATCATCTGTGAATTGAGAGACAATTTCCGGATGCTCTTTTGGAAGTTCCTCAAAAATTTTCTCCCATGATTTTAAAATCATTTGTTTTTTAATGCAGTTCTGAAGCTGACGAACATTTCCAGGCCATGAATAGTTGCAAAGTTTTGCAAGGATATCTGAATCCGGTCTGGTTCCAAGGTTATCCGGATATTCTGATTGATAAAGTCTGAAATAATATTCAATAAGAGAAGGGATGTCCTCTTTTCTTTCCCTTAAAGGTGGAATTTCAATTTTTATAATATTAAGACGATAGAACAAATCTTCTCTAAAAATTTTTTTTCTCATGCTTTCTTCAAGGTTGTGATTGGTTGCCGCAATTACCCAAACATCTGTTTTAAATTCCTGGTCAGATCCAAGTGGAGAAAATTCACCGCTTTGAAGCACATGAAGCATTTTAGACTGCAGGGGCATTGGCATGTCACCGATTTCATCAAGGAATAAAACTCCTTTGTCTGCAGTCTGAAATTTGCCGGGGCGTTTTTTATGGGCACCTGTAAATGCACCTTTTTCATAACCGTAAAGTTCGCTTTCAAGCAGTGTTTCCGGTAATGCCGCACAATTAATTTTTACAAAACTTTTTGAAGACCTGGAAGATTCAGCATAAAGATTTTGAGCAACGACTTCTTTACCCACTCCTGTTTCACCAGTTATCAATACATTCAAGCAGGTATTGGCCACATGATTGATCAACTCTTTTATTTTTAAAATTGATTTGCTGACGCCGATTAAAGGTGTAGTCATAGTTTTATTATATTACTATTGTTTATCGTTATTTGGGTTAATTAGTTCTGAAACTTTATTTTCAATATTAATTAGTTCAACAGGTTTGAAAAAAACACTATCAGCTTTTACTTCTGAAGCCAAGGCTCCTGGGTGATCACCATATCCTGTCATGGCAATAATTTTAATATCCGGGAATTCTTTTTTCACAATGGCTATGAGTCCTAGTCCACTTATATTCGGCATAACAAGATCTGTAATAAGACAATCAAAAAAATTGGGTTTATCTTTTAGCAATTTCAAAGCAGTCAAACCATCACCTGCAGTTTTTACTTCATAGCCTAATGAATTAAAAAATTCATAAAAAGTTGACCGTATATCGTCATTGTCATCAACAATCAAAAGTTTGTTTTTACCTGACATGGTATTCCTCTTAAAATAGTAAGGAAAGCTTTTATGTTTACTACTCCATATAATAGACGGTTTATCCATGCAAGGGAAAAAATAAAAATTTAGGGGATAGTTAGGATTTAAGATAGGAAATCAATATATAAATAATAAACAGGGTTATAAAAAAATAACCGGTTCTTTTACCTATGCCCTTATTGAAATATGCAATAAGTCCCAGAACAAAACAAATGAACATCATAAACGGAAATTGAAAATAGTGAAGTGTTTTATCAATCTGCATTGGATTAAAAAGTCCTACCACTCCCATGACAAGGCAAATATTAAACAGGTTGGATCCTACAACATTGCCAACTGAAATATCGCTTTCCCCCTTTGCTGCAGCCACGGCAGATGTTGCAAGTTCGGGCAGAGAAGTTCCTAATGCAACAATAGAAATTCCAATAAATGTCTGGGAAAGCCCAATTTTTTCTGCCATGATTATAGCTTCTTGAACTACAAGATTTGCACCATAAGACAGCATCACTATGCCGATGATTATGAAAAAAAAGTTTTTAGAAATTTTAAAAAAGGTTGGTATCTCAGAGGCAGCACGACTGTTTTTATCTTTTGCAGTGGCAACACTATAAATTAAAAAAATAATTAATAAAGAAATTAAAACAATGCCGTCAATACGTCCAATATGTAAATCCAGACAAAGCATCCAGAATATAAAAGAGATAAAAAACATGTATGGAATTTCAATTGTTATGATTTGTTTTTTTATCACAACAGGTCTGATAACAGCACTGATACCTAATACAAGGGCAATATTTATGACATTGCTGCCCAAGATATTTCCAATGGATATCCCGCCGGACCCTTTAAAGGCAGCCACAAGACTGACCAGTAATTCAGGTGCGGAAGTGGCAAAAGAAACAATGGTCAGACCTACAATCACAGGTCTGACTGCAAACATAATGGCTGTTGATGCGGCCCCCACTACAAGTAGTGTTGACCCAAAACCAAGCATAAGCAGACCAAGAATAAGTATAATAATCTGTATTAACAATTATATAAGCTCGATGTGTTTTGTTGCTGTATTTAAGGTTCTTGCCAAATTTAAAAAATAATACTATAAGGCGTGCATAATATAGCAGGTTTAAATATTTATCAATATGATAATTCTTGAATAAGGAATGCTTAATGAAGAAAAGCATAATCAAAAGTACTGGTATGTTTGTACCGCCAAATCTCATTACCAACCATGACCTTGAAAAAATAATAGACACTTCCCATGAATGGATAGTACAGAGGACGGGTATTGAGCAAAGATATTGGATCGATCCGAAAGGGACGACAGGAGCATCTGATCTAGGGTTTGAGGCTTCCAAAATGGCTTTGGAAAATGCCGGATGGGCAGCACAGGATCTTGATTTTATTATATTTGCAACACTTAGTCCTGATATTATGTTCCCAGGGTCTGGGTGTCTGCTACAGGCAAAACTGGGACTTGATTCAACTCCTGCACTGGATATCCGCCAGCAGTGTACAGGATTTCTTTATGGTCTTGCTACTGCAGATGCTTATATAAAATCAGGCCTTGCAAACAAAATTCTTCTGGTTGGTGGAGAGGTTCATTCATCCGGCCTTGATAAAACTACCAGAGGAAGAGATGTTACCGTTATATTTGGCGATGGAGCTGCAGCTGTGTGTATTGAAGGTGTGGAAACCAAAAAATCTGCAGGCCTATTATCTTCATCTCTTCATGCAGACGGTAATTTGGCTGATGCATTAATGACTGAACTTCCTGCCTCAAGACTTCCATGTCGATTCCCAACAGATATACCAGTTGATGATCCAAGATATTTTCCTGTCATGGATGGCCCGGCTATTTTTAAAAAAGCGGTTAGATTTCTGCCTAAGGTTATAAACGAATCCCTTAAAAAAGCACAAATTGATCTTGATGAAATTGATCTGATTATCCCGCATCAGGCAAATATGAGAATTAATCAAGCTCTGGGACAATTTTTAAAATTAGATGATAATAAGATATTTCATAATATTCAAAAATATGGGAATACCACGGCAGCAAGTATTCCACTTGCTCTTCATGAGGCCATGGAACGGGGGCGAATCGGTAAATCAGGTGATATTGTTCTCTTTACCGGTCTTGGAGCCGGCCTTACCTGGGGAAGCATAATTTATAAATTTTTATAATGATCCTTTAAACAGGATATCAAGATAAAATTTTGTTGTAGTATCAAGGGAATTAAAATTATAGGTTTTATCAGTATTTTTTCTTTTAATTTGATCTCTGATATCACCAGCAAGCACTTTGCCCAGTTCAACGCCGTATTGATCAAAGGGGTTTAAACCCAATATAAACCCCTCATATACAGTCCTTGCTTCATAAAAAGCCAGCAGCATCCCAATACTCTCAGGTGTCAGGTCATTAATTAGTAAGGTTGATGACGGCCGGTTTCCTGAAAAACATTTCGCATTGTTATCATCCATTTTCCCTTTTGCCAGTCCCATAGCCTGGGCAATCATATTTGCCCATAATTCCTGATGATTGGAAACACCGTTTGATATTGCCTGGGCTTTATTGTAAACAGGGTTTACCACTCCAATAAATTCAATGGGAAAGGGGCTTCCCTGATGGGCAAGTTGAAAAAATGAATGCTGGGCATTTGTTCCAGGTTCACCAAAAATGATTACTCCGGTTCTATGGTTTGTAAGTTTACCGTCAGCATTGACTCCTTTGCCAAGGCTTTCCATATATAATTGTTGCACGTGGGGACAAAGATTAGATAAGGCTGTACAATATGGAATAATCGCCAGGGTGGTATAATCCAAAAAATTGGAATTCCAAATACTGATTAAAGCTGCCATCAAAGGAATATTTTTTTCTTCCTGGGCATTCAAAGCATGTAAATCCATTTTATGACAGCCTTTTAAAAAACGATGAAAAGTATCAAAGCCAAAGGCAAGACTTAAAGGAAGCCCTCCAACTGCAGAGGTCACAGAGTATCTTCCCCCAATAAAATCAAACATATTAAAAGAACATAGTCCTGGTATTGAGGGATCATCACCCGGGCTGTCTTTGGCAGTCACTGTCAAAAGATGGTTTGCAGGATCAAGGTTGTTGTTCTTTAAAAATAAGAGGGCCTGGTTAAGGTTGGCCATGGTTTCTATTGTGGTATATGATTTTGAAATAATGATCCAAAGGCAGGTTTCAGGATCTATGGTTTTTATGATCTGTCCAAAATTGTCAATATCTACGTTGGACAGAAAGTGAAGATCAATAAGAGGTGCAATACCAAGTTTCAATGAATTGTAAACAAATTCACATCCAAGATAGGATCCGCCAATGCCGACAACAACAGCATCAGTGAAAGATTTCCCTGTGGTTCCTTTTATTTTTTTGTTGTGGATTTTTGAAGTAAAACTTTTAATTTGTTTATTCACTCTGTTAATTTCAAAAATTACATCCAAATCATTTAATAAAATCTGATCCTGGGTAAAATCTCTTGCAGCCGTGTGAAGAGCCGGTCGATTTTCTGATTTATTGACAATTTTGCCGGAAACCATTTGAGAAAATTTTTTTTTAGCTTCTGTTTGTCCGGCTAATTCAAATAATTCTCTTAAAACGGTTTTATCAACTAATTGTTTTGAAAAATCATAGAAGAATCCATTTTCTTGAATTGAAAAATTTTCAAATCTGTTTTCAGTTTGAATCAGATATTTCAGATGCTGGCTTTTGTCTTTAAAAGATTTTGAAAGATGTTTTAAATTTTGATAGGCTTTATGACTGCTGATACTGAATGTTTTAGAACCCATGGTCATCTCCAATTGAAATAAGAACTGCCCGAAAGCTTCGGCTATCATACGAAAACCCATTATTCCGGTCAAGGCCTGATTGGGAAAAGGATTAAGAAAATACCTTGACAATTCAACCAATAGACAATTAATTATACTTTTATGAAAAACAATATTGTTAAAGCACTTATGGAAAAAGGGGTAAAAATCCCTATCCCTGATTCAGTGTATATTTCTCAAGATGTTAATCCTGACAGGATCTCAGGTGAAAATGTTACAATTTATACAGGGTGCAAAATCATGGGAAAAAATAGTCTCATTATGAAGGGCTCTCAAATCGGATATGAGGCACCTGTTACCCTTGAGAATACTTTGGTGGGTGAAAATACAAAACTAAAAGGCGGTTTTTTTAAACAGGCTGTTTTTGCAGGAGATAATTCATTTGGTTCCGGAGCCCATGTAAGAGAAGGTACCATATTTGAAGAGGAATCAAATGCAGCCCATACAGTGGGTCTCAAGCAAACGATTTTATTACCCTTTGTTACACTGGGCAGCCTGATTAATTTTTGTGATTGCTTTATGGCCGGAGGAACAAGCCGTCAAAATCATTCTGAAATCGGGTCTTCTTTTATTCATTTTAATTATACGCCAAACCAGGATAAAGCTACGCCATCCATGATGGGAAATGTGCATCAGGGTGTGATGCTGAAGTCTAAGCCGATTTTTTTAGGAGGGCAGGGTGGCCTTGTCGGACCTGTCAGGATCGGATATGGATGTATTACTGCAGCAGGATCCATTATCCGAAAAAATGAATTAAAAAATGACCGGATTTTACTTAGCAGCGGTTTCAAAAATGTATCCCTTCCAAGGCAGTTTTATATTTACAAAAATGTATCCCACATTTTTAATAATAATATTTATTATATTGCCGGCCTTATTTGTTTACATGCCTGGTATAAACACATACGTCCTCTTTTTGTTTATGATGATTTTTCCAGAGAGTTGATCAGAGGAATGCAGGGCAACCTGGATCTTTGTATTAAAGAAAGAATTTATCATTTAAAAATTTTTTGCGAAAAATTAAATCTATCAAAAGAAATACTTTTTTCAAAAACAAAAGACAAAAAATCAAGATCAATTTTAATTCACGAAAAAGCAATGGAAAAAATTAAGCAGGCTGAAAAAATTTTTAAAATAGAAATTGATAATAAAAATTTAAACAAAGCAGGTGAAAAATTTATTCGGGTAATTGAAAAAAAAATAAATCGATCAGAAAAAAAATATATAAGTGTTATTCAAAGTCTTAAAACTTATGATTGTGAAAATGGGACTCAGTGGTTGTTTGATATCGAAAAAAAAATAATTAATAAATTATTAATCTAATTGGAATGTTGAATGGGAATACTTTTTGGAACAGATGGAATAAGGGGACTTGCAAATAAATATCCCATAAATTGTGAGATTGCCTTGCAAACCGGAAGGGCCATTGGATTTTTTACAAAAGAGAACGGATATTCTTCGGTAATTATAGGAAAGGACACCAGGATATCAGGTGATATGCTGGAGTCTGCTCTTGCTGCAGGGGTTGCTTCAACAGGCATGGATGTATTGCTGGCAGGGATCATACCAACTCCTGGAGTGGCGTATTTATGTTCTATTGCTCAAAATGTCGGTGCAGGCATTGTTATATCTGCCTCCCATAACCCTTATCAGGATAATGGAATTAAAATTTTTAAGCATGGCGGTGAAAAACTTTCCGACAAACAGGAAAACAAGATTGAAGATTATATCCTGAACCAAAAAAATGTTCCACAGGGAAACGTTGGAAAAATAGCTGTAATATCAGATAGTTTGAACCAATACGCGGATTTTTTACTGACAAAGTTTCCTTTTGGGAAACTTAACACCAGGCTAAAATTAATCGTTGACTGTTCAAATGGTGCTGCATCAAAAATCAGTCATATTGTGTTTAATGATAAATTGTTTGACACGCAATTTATATTTGATTCTCCTGATGGAAAAAATATTAACCAGGCCTGTGGATCACAGCATACAAAAAAATTGCAAAAAAGAGTGTGCAGGGAAAAAGCAGACCTTGGTATTGCCTTTGATGGGGATGCAGACAGGTTGATTGCAGTTGATGAAAAAGGCAATGTGATTACAGGAGACAGGATTTTAGCTATCTGTGCAAAATTTGCAAAGCAAAAAGGGGATTTACATCCAAACACAGTTGTAAGTACAATTATGTCTAATATTGGTTTGGGTGAAATGCTTGATAATCATGGCATTCAGCATATTAAATCTAATGTTGGAGATCGAAAAGTTCTTGAGCAAATGAAGAAATCCGGAGCAGTTATAGGTGGCGAGGATTCAGGCCATATTATTTTTTTAGATTCACATACAACAGGAGACGGCTTGCTTTGTGCCCTAAAACTCATAGAGGTAATGTTAGAAACAAAAAAGACTTTATCGAGCCTAGCTGCTGTCATGACCGTCTACCCACAGGTGTTAAAAAATATTGAGGTGTCCGAATTTCTTCCTGATCTTTTAAATAAAAATTTGATTGCAGATACAATTAAAGAAGTTGAATACAAACTTGAAGGCAAGGGCAGGGTATTGATACGTTATTCAGGGACTCAACCTTTGCTTCGGGTTATGGTGGAAGGACCTGATCAGGATTTGATCG